>Ga0247841_10000424_pt1 | contig 109327 bp, 114 predicted proteins | sample LaCruzMarch2015__2_FD_192410 | JGI IMG/M metagenome (GOLD analysis project Ga0247841, IMG submission 192410) | Freshwater microbial communities from meromictic Lake La Cruz, Castile-La Mancha, Spain - LaCruzMarch2015_18m | ecosystem: Environmental > Aquatic > Freshwater > Lake | place: Spain... | reverse complement strand
TGGTATGACAACGAGTGGGGCTATTCTTGTCGAGTTGTAGATTTAATTGAATATATCATCAAGCGTGGCATATAGTTACGACAAAAGCCGTTTTTGAAGGGTTTCAAAAATAGGCGAAAAACATCAAACACTTCACACTTTTTGCTTAAGATACTTCACAAATCTAAGAAAGTATCTTCCTCAAAAAGCGCATAAAAGGGCGGCCCAAAAGCCGCCCTTTTAATTTGCACGGCGTTGAAAAAAATACAAAAAAATCATTAGGCAGCAATTTTATAGTGTTTATTAAGTTGGAATGGAAGCAAGGAATTGCGTTGCCAAAACATTATGCAACTGGTACAATATGTAATGCTTTGAACAATAACAATAAGGAGCAAGACCCATGACTCAAAGTACCTATACTGCCGAAGAAATTGCAAAATACCTAAGAGTCCATTCGTACACAGTTAAAAGATTAGCCCGGTCTGGTAAAATTCCGGGTTTTAAAATTGGCGGCCAGTGGAGATTTGATAGTAAAGAGATTGAGGAGTGGAAAAAGAGCCAAAGGAATGGCACAAAGATTATAAAGTAATTTCAGGAAACTAAAAGGTAGCTCACAGGAGAATAATGTGGATTCAAAATTGAGTCTTGAGGTAGCAGGAGAAACAGATATCGGTCTAGTAAGAGAGCATAATGAGGATGATTATGCTATAGATGAGAAAAAAGGATTGTTTATTGTCGCTGATGGGTTAGGTGGACATGAAGGGGGAGAGGTTGCCAGCAAACTAGCAGTCAAGACTATTTTAAATTCTTTCGAAGATTTCTCTAGTAACGAATTAGAATCTGAAACCATAGAAGATAAGATAAATCAATCTATTCAAAATGCCCATAACGCCATAATTGACTTATCCAAACAAAATCCTGTCTTACAGGGGATGGGCACTACCGTTGTTTTTGCCTTTTGGCAACCGGCCAATTCTCTTTACATAGCTAATGTAGGCGATTCCCGCGCTTATCTACTACGTAACCAAAAATTGGAACTATTAACCCATGATCATTCAGTAGTCGCGCAATTAGTTCAACAGGGTAAAATTACCCCCGAAGAGGCGAGGATACATCGTTCACGTAATATAGTTACGCAATCAATAGGTATTGAACTGGGCATGGGTTGTTACCAAAGGCGGCTTGCTTTGAAAGAAGAAGATGTAATAATTCTTTGCAGCGATGGACTTTGGGATATGTTGCCTGACAGAATCATTGAAGAAATAGCCCTTAAGGAAAATACCGCCCAAGAACTTTGTTCTAGTTTAATCGAGGCCGCCAAAAAAGCCGGTGGCAAGGATAACATAACCGTAGTTGTTATTCTAGCAAAGAAGGATAAAAAAGATTTAGGGATAGCAGCTGCTATTCGAAAACAGGCTGAGCGTGTTTAAATGGCGAAAGAAAAAAATAAAGAAACATTAAATTTAATAGAAGAGTTTTTAAAAGGAGATAAACGGGCTTACGAAGAACTCTATCTACGATACAAAAATTCTATTAGGGGATACATAGCTGGCCGCTGTTTTTGGATAGGCCAGAACGTAAAAGGCATAGCAGAAAAAGATGTAGATCCGCGCATAAAAGATATGGAGCAAAATACATGGAAAGAGATGTTACAAAAAATTTCCACATATGATTCCAGTAAGGCTTCTTTTTACACTTTTATCTGTTATTGGGCGAACATTATAATTAAGAGGTATTCGTTTAGGGCAGTGATAGAAATGCCTATTTCAGCTCTTAAAGATCAGGATGGCGAGGAAACCGATGAGGAGTTTTTGGGCAGAATAGGCGGCCAGACACAAATTTTTCCTTCCGATGAATGTTTGGATAAATACAATGAATTTCTTGAGATTACGTTTTCCCAGTGTGGGCCGCCTCATCAACTAATTACTTTTGGTTTTAATAAACTAATTGATTGGGGACCTCAGGATATTGTGAAGGAGCTTTCTTTGGTTCTATTGCGGGAGTTAACCGAAAGATTAATCTCAGACTTCGAGGGAGAGTCTAAACTCCCTGCATATATAGTGAGAAATTGTTTTAAGCCTTTAAAAGATAAGATGGATAAGAAATTAAAAGAAGTTTTAGAAGATGAAGTATCTAAAAATACCTATATAAATTTAATCGAAAATAAAACTGGGAAGACTGTTCTAAAAAATTATTATGGTAAAGATCCAGAGCACAACATTTCCGATTGGTCAGATAAGGTACTGAAAAGGATCCGAAGATTAACAAAAAGTTCAGCTGCCCCGCGAGAAACAGCTAGTTAAACTTGTATGTATGTGTAGGAGGAAGGATTATGCTTGAGATTAAACACCCTGCTAAAGAAGAGATTGAAGATTATATTTGGGAAGAGCTTTCTGAAGAGCGGGGAATTGAGATAAGCGAACACCTATCAGTATGTAAAGAATGTCAGAGGTTATCTCAAAAAGAGTTTAGAGCAAAACTTATTTTAGAAAGCTGGACAGCAAAGGCGCACGGAGAAGCTTACTGGCAAGCAAGGCTCAGTGGTGTTTTAGAGGATGCTGTAGAATTAGCAAAGACGCCGGGGTTGAAAAAAAGAATAAAAGAATGGATTGAAGAAAACCGAGGAAAATTGGGTGGCGCTGTCCAGATTGTCATAGGCGGTGTTAAGGAAATGGGCGAGGTGCTTACGCATTTCCCTCAAAAATTCTTGGTGCCTCAAGCTATTCAATTCGCACAGGTCGCAGTTGTAAGAGGCGCGGAAAAAGAGCCCGGAGTTATAAAAGTAATTAGTAAAGATAAGCCAGGGATTCATGTCCTTACCGATTTGGTGAATAGAAAAGTAGTGGTGCAAATAGAGGAGGGTCAAAAAAATCCGCCGTTAATTATTCTTAGCCCAAAAGAAGGTAAGCCGCTTTTAGCAGAGCCTAAAAAAGTAGAAGGTACAAATTTTTATGCGGCTATTTTTGAAAATATTCCCGCAGGAGAATACATATTGATTTTTGAACCAGGGGAAAGATAAATAAAAATGGAAGAACATGTCTTTTTGTAAAAAAGGATCTTCCGATGGGTAGATGGCAACTAGGAGATAAATTGTTTGATCAATATGAAATACTTCGTATTATTGATGAAGGTGGAATGGGTACAGTCTATGTAGCTTTAGATCACGACTGGGGTCCATTTTCACCTGCTGGGTGGACAAAGATGGTCGCTATAAAGACGTTGAAAGATAAAGATTTACTCGATGATCGAGTTATACAGCGGTTTGTTTCAGAAGCTGAGCTATGGGTTCGTCTACCAGCCCACAAAAATATTACCAATGTTCGTCTTGTCCAGATTATCTATGGAAAGCCCTGCATCCTTATGAACTATATTGGCGGCGATTTGAATACTATCCGAAAATGGATAATTAGTGGAAGAACAATTTTAAATATCACACAAGTGATGGATTTTGCCATTCAATGTTGCCATGGTATGTCTCATATCTGGAATAAACTTAGGATTATTCATCGTGACCTCAAGCCAGAGAATCTTTTGGTTACACCAGAAAAAATATTAAAAATTACTGACCTTGGACTTGCAAATTGTGGAGCCATATTTGCCGGAACGCCTGCTTATATGTCCCCAGAGCAGTTTGTAGACTCTGGCAACCTTGACACAAGTTCGGACATCTATTCATTCGGCGTCATTTTATTTGAGATGTTAACCGGTTCTCGCCCATTTTATGGTGAAAACTGGCAGGAGTATAAAGATAAACATTTCAACGAAATTCCTCCCGATATAACTAAGTTGAACTCTTTGGTTTCTCTTGGACTTCAATCTATTATGAGCCGTTGTTTGCAAAAAAATCCTGAGAAAAGATTTAGGAATTTTACTGATCTCGGTAAGGAATTAGAAAGAATGTATCACTTGGTTTCAGGATCGGTCTATAGATCTAGATTTACTACAGAAAGTTATCTTCAAGAAATGTCAAATAAGTGGGATAGGCAGCTTAAGGTTAAACGGATTGATGGATTTTCTGCCGGCGAATGGGAACAAAAAGGAGATAGTTTTGCTCAATTAGGCAAATTTGAAGAAGCCATTCAGGCCTATGATAAAGCCTTATTACTGGATTCCAATAATGCTGGGGTTTGGAACAGTAAGGGAATGGTCCTGGTCTGCCTTGGGCAAGGAAAGGAGACGCTGGATTGTTATGATAAAGCCTTGACCATCCTTGAAGGCAAAGCGAATTTTCCTCCTGATGTGAATACAATTGTGCCCATTTTAGGAAATAAGGCTTCCCTTCTTGACGATTTGGGTAGATTTGAAGAAGCTATAGAGTGTTATGACAAAACCCTTGAGATGACAAAGGAGTGTATTTATGAGTATCGTCCTATTTTACTTAATAATAAGGCCCTTTCATTACATCACTTAGGAAAGGATAGAGGGGCGCTGGAGATTTATAACGAAATTATAGAAAATTTTCCCAATTATTCGAATATCGAGATGACTTGGAGTAATAAAGGAGCATCCTTGCACGCCTTAGGTAGAAATGATGAGGCTATAGAGTGTTTTAGTAAAGCATTGCAGACCAATCCTCGTTATTCTCAGGGCTGGTTTGAGAAAGGTCGCTTTCTTATGGATTTAAAACAGCTGAGAGAAGCCCTTGCTTGCTTTGACCGAGCTTTAGAACTGATTTCTTCTCCCGATCTTATCCGTGAATACAGGAAATATAGGCAGATTTGTCTGTCAAGACTTGGAGAAAAAAGGGAGGATATCCTGTGAGTATGGCTGAGGTAGACAGAATCGATATTGTTACAACAAAAGAAGATAGTAATAGAGAAAAATCGTTGTTTTTGTTATTAGTGAATTTCGAGACAGGAAACAATACCAAAACAAGATGAAAAATCAATTATCAGCAAAGGTAGATACGTACGTCAGGTATGTTTAAGGCAGTGAATATCGCTAAAAATTTGGTTCCAAGAAAACAGAGATTTTGTTAACGACACAATATTCGCTTACAGATGATATTTCAGCATTTTTAGGCCAGTTAAATCAGAAGATAGGAATCTCAATTTCTGAAAAACAATTTACTTTTCCATCTTGGTTGCAGGATAAGACATAATCAGTAAAGGGCTAATATGTCTCTATTTGGGAGTTTTTGGAAGAAAGATTCGGGGAATCCGCAAAAGAGTTTAACTCCAGGCAAATGGCAGGTAGGCGATAGGATCGCCAACTGATATGAGATTTATCAGATCCTTGGCGGAGAAGGTAAATCCGGTATGGGGATTATATATATCTGCTATGGCCACGAGCATAAATCCTTCATGCCCTGAAAACCTTTTAGGAGAAATATCTTTTTTCTGAAAAAGCCATTAATTTATTTATAGAAATAAAAAGTCCATCAATGGAAAATACATTATGAATAATGAACAAGGTTGGAATGAAATGTTTGGAAGAGCGCGGGCTTTTTGCAAAGCAGGACTTTTTGAAAAGGTCATATCATTATTTAGTTCTCTGACAGAACAATATTCCTGTCTTCCCGAAGCAAGAAACTTACTTTCTGCCGCGTTAATACTAAGAGGCTGCTATGCTGAATGCATAGAGATGCTTCAAAAGAACCCAGAACTTGATAATGCTTCTAAGGTAAATTTATGTGTGGCACTTATGCGCATGGAATCTTTTAGTGAAGCCCTGAAAGTGTCCGAGACTATCGATATTGGTTTCATTCGCAATGATCCGACAGCTACCTGTGCACGTGGTCGTGCACTTGCAGCAACTGGTGCAATAAATCAGGCCGACTCTTGTTTTAGGGAATGTTTTAAAGGGGGCTTTGGTCGGGTAGAAAGAAATCCTTACACAGGGGTTATATGGAATATCCGTTTTTATGTTTCGCCAAGCATGGTTTGGGAAGACTGGAATGGGCTAAATGCCAATTTTGAAGAAAAACCGACTTCGGGACATTTTACGGTAGCAACACTTCATTGGAATTGGGCGATGGCTCACCTTTACCGCAAGAATTTAAAAAGAGCCGCGAGCCATCTTAGAGAGTGTTTAAATGCCTTACGAAAAGAGGCGAAGACAGAAAATGTGAAAGCTTTTGCTGATTACCGGAGAGTGGAAGAATTTTTACATTCTCTCGTATCTGCAAAAGATAAGCCGCTTTCACCATCCAGTATGTTAAAATCGGTCGTGCAAGCAGGAATGAACAAACAGTCTTTGCCGGAAAAAAAGTGGCGGATAGGCGATAAAATCGCCGGTCGCTATGAGATTTACCAAATCCTTGGCGGCGAGGGTAAATCCGGTATGGGAATTGTGTATATCTGCTACGACCACAAAGATCAAATGGTTTACGCCCTAAAAACCTCCCAGGAAAGATACCTTCTTTTTGAAGAAACACAGAAATTATTTGAAAGAGAGGCTATAATCTGGACAGAATTAGAAAAATATCCTTATATCGTTCGCGCCTTTACATTAGATATGCTGGAAGGAAGATTATTTATTTTTCTTGAATACGTCAACCCTGACGCCCAAGGCCGTAATACCCTTACGCATTACCTCGGCAATTTGAGTTACCCCGATATCCTGAAATTCTCCATCCAGTTCTGCTACGGCATGGAATACGCTTATTCAAGAGGCATAGATGCCCATAGGGATATAAAGCCGGATAATATCATGATTACTGCTGACAAGACCGTTAAAATCACCGATTTTGGCCTTGCTAAGGCATTTCAAGGGCTGCCCTTAAAAGAAGATATTATTTCTGCAGGAGAAAGTTCAGGATTAAGTATTTTTCAAACTAAACAAGGCAAATGGGTTTGCGGGACCCTTCAGTATATGGCGCCGGAACAATTTGATGGGCATGCGGATAAAAGAAGCGATATATATTCTTTCGGCATAGTACTCTATCAGATGGTTGCCAATGGAAAACTTCCCTTTATAGCAAAAACCCAGCAGGAATATGAAGAGTTAAGTAAGTCTGTCGCACCTCCCTATATTTCTTCCCCTCTTTTTTCTGCAATAATCCAGAAGTGTTTAGAGAAAAATCCGGATAAAAGGTATCAGAGTTTTTCTCTCGTAAGAGAAAAATTACAGGATCTTCTTTTCCGAGAAACAGGGGAGAGAATAACTTTACCCCAAAGACAAGAACTCAATGCGCGAGAAATAAGTTCTAAAGCAGGTTCGTTACAAACGTTGGGTAAATACGATGAGGCAATTCTTTGTTATAATAAGGCAATACAATTAAACCCTGTGGATTTTCTGAGTTGGAATAACAAGGGGGTTATTTTAGCTGTTTTAGGCAGAGATCAGGAAGCAATTACTTGTTTTGATGAGGTGATAAAGATAAACCCAAAATTTGCTGTGGTTTGGTATGACAAAGGAAATATTTTAGCCAAACTTGGCAGACATAATGAGGCGATCGAATTGTATGATAAGGCTATTGGAATAGACTCAAAATTTGCGGAAGCGTGGGGTAATAAAGGGAGTCTTTTGAATAGTATAGGCAGACACCATGAGGCAATTATCTGTTGTGACAGGGCGATAGAGATAAATTCCAGAAACGTTGTAGTCTGGACAGTCAAAGGGAACGCCCTAATTATGATCGGTAAGTCCCACGAAGGAATTATCTGTTATGATAACGCGATAGAAATTAACCCAAGAGATGCCGAGACTTGGTATAACAAAGGAGTTGCCCTGTGTGTTTTAGATAGAAGCGACGAGGGATTAAGATGTGTAGAGGAAGCGATAAAGTTAAGTCCTGATTTTTCTAAAGCGTATCAATTTAAGCAATTTATTCTGCAAAAATTAGGAAGGTAAAATATGTCTCTCTTTGGAAGTTTCATAGAAAAAATAGCTCGTGGCGTTCCCAAGAAAATGTTAGTAACGGAAATGCCCAATGCTACTTTCTATAAGAAAGGCGATTTTATCGGAGAGAAATACCAGATATCTGAATTACTTGGCGTAGGTGGAATGGGCGTTGTTTATCTGGTGTACGCTCACGATTCCAGAGATATCTTTGCTCTAAAGACATTCAAGGACGAATATTTGCCTTCTTCGGAGATTCGCGAAGACTTTAAAAAAGAAGCTTTGATATGGGTGAATTTAGGGAGACATCCTTATATTGTTTCAGCAAAATGGGTTTGGGAACATGGGGGCAGGCTTTATGTGGCAATGGAATACATACCTAAGGATGACATTGGGTGTTTTAGTTTGCATGATCACATTGTTAGTTGTCACGGCCCTGTACCTTTATGTCGGATTCTCAGGTGGGCAATACATTTTTGTTATGGCATGGGGTATGCTTATAATCGGGGCATTAAATCTCATCGTGACATCAAGCCGCGAAATCTACTTATAACGCCATACGGAAATCTTAAAGTGTCTGATTTTGGATTGGCGGCTTCTTTGGCCAGTAGTAAACATGATAAACGTAAATGGATAGGCACTCCTGGTTATCTTTCACCAGAACAAGCACAGGACGTTACTCAGACAGATATTCGCAGCGATATATATAGTTTTGGTTTAGTTTTATGGCAGATGGCAACAGGAAATGAGAGTCCTCCTTTTTTTGGAGCTCGGTGGGGAGGAGACATCGATAGATTTATTGAAGATATTCGCCTTGGACAATTACAAAAATCATTACCTAAGGTTGAAAGCCCGCTTTGGCCCATAATTAACAGTTGTGTTCAACCAAGGCCAGAAAATCGCTACCAGAATATAGAGGCGTTAAGAAAGGACTTGCAGGCTTTACTTCGTAACGAAACCGGCGAAGAAATAAATATGCCTACCCCTGAAGAAATGGATGCGCGGGATTGGAGTGAAAAAGGAGTTTCATTTGCCGTGCTTGGGCAATATGACGAAGCCATTATTTGCCATGATAAAGCCATTTTACTCGAACCTTCATTGTCTGAAGCATGGCATAACAAAGGCGCGGTTTTTGCTCGTTCTGGTAAATATCCAGAGGCTATAGCAGTGTTGGATAAAGCGTTAAGTCTTAATGAAAACCATGCTCCGAGTTGGAATTTGTTAAGTTTTTGCTATAACCGTATGGGTAATTGGCAAGAGTCATTGAAAGCTGCCGGAAGCGCCTTGTCAATTGTTGAATATGCCTCTCCTTTGAACCACAAAGGGTTAGCCTTGTTTAACTTGAGCCGAAAAGATGAGGCTTTATTATGTTTTCAGAAAGCGTTGAAACTGGATCCAAATAATGCGGAAACACTTTGTTCAATAGGGCGATGTTATTTAGAGTTAGGAAAGTTTGGAGATGCTATTTCTTCATATGGCAAGGCGTTGGAGTTAGATTCCGGGAATGCCACAGCGTGGTATAGTTTAGGTTATACGCTTCATGCGTTGAAACAAAAACTCGTAACTCTTAATGCATACCAGATGCTCGGTATCAAAAATGAAGAATCTATGGAAAATCTGGAATTATCAGCTGAACACTGGCCAAAAGTACTAATAGGATGTATGAACAGAGATCTTGATGAAAACGCGCTGTTGTGCATTGAGCAGTCACTGAAGATGCGCCCAGACGATAAGGACACACTCGCTTTAAAAAATATTTTGTTACGCAGATAAATGACGCATTACCTATGGAGGGATGATTATGTTTGGATTATTTAATCGAAAAGAGTCCTTTCCAGTAAAAAAATACTCTGGAATCAATCTCTGGGTCGACAGAGGTTCTATAGAAAAAGGGTTGGGGAAATCTAGTATAGAAGCCTCTTTGAATCATGCAATTCAGAAAACAATTGATAAGAACCGCATATTTTACATAGCGCTCAGTATCGATGGTTATAATAATGACCCGCGGGAATTATATGAAGTGCCGGAGATTCAGCAATGGGCGGCGCAGATATGGAAAGAGTGCCCGGAATTTATATGGTGGCTTACGCCTGTATCAAAGATCCGTTTTTGCGCCTGGCTATTTCCCCCAAAGGACAAATCCGAAGAACTTTCGCCTATATATCAAGATAAATTAAAAATCAAGTTTGCGTCGGATATATTAACAGAAGCCATGAACTACGCTGAAAAACGCCTTGCACGTATAGGTCTTCCCGAAGGAATTGTTGTCGCACTTCGCCGGGAAGTGCTTTCCATGGACCCTAGGGCGTTTTCTGTAAGGGAGATTTGCGTTTCTGAAGAATAGGTTGATTAATAGGATATGTCGCGTTTCTTCTCGGAAGTTCTGGAATAAAATACGAGATATATATTCGTATGCCGGAAGTTTTTGTCAGGATGGTATAAAAGATTATACAAAAGAGGCTTAAGAGTGAGTTTTAAAATCGGCGACACATTAAGGTATGAGTTTATTATAGAGGATATCATCCTTTCAGGCGGAATGGGAGAGGTTTATGTTATCCGTAATAAAAAAAATCCATTATTATGTGTTGCAAAAACATTTAAGAAAGATTATTTTTCAAAACCAGAATTAATAGACCGTTTTGTTCGTGAGGCGAAGATTTGGGTCGGGTTAGGTGCGCACATAAATATAGTTAAGGCATTGAATGTGTACCATATAGAAGGCAGGCCTTTTATTATCATGGAATATATTCCCGGCGGAAGCCTCGAAGCGCTTATTAGAAATAAAAGACCGACAGTTGAACAGGCATTAAGTATTGGTATTCAAATATGTAATGGGATGGCTTATGTCCACGAAACTGCGGGAGTCATTCATTGCGACCTTAAGCCGGCAAATATAATGATAGACGCTAACTCTCTTATCAAAGTTACAGATTTTGGTCTGGCTGCTGTAATCAGAGATTGGGTAGTGGGTAAAGCAGAGAAAGCAGGTGGAGTGGGCACTTTCCCGTATATGGCGCCTGAGCAGTTTATTCCAGAGGGAAGTGTGCAGTTTTCAACGGATATATATGCCCTCGGAGTTATCCTTTTTCGCTTACTTGCAGGACAGTATCCCTTTGAAGGTTATACATGGCAGGATTTTTATTCTCAACACGCAGATGGTAAACAGCCGCCAAAATTAAGGAACATAAATTCAGAAGTTAATGAAAACCTTGAAAATATTGTGTTCTGTTGTCTTGAAAAAGAACCGTCCAGAAGGTATCAAAGTTTTCGCGAGCTGAAAAAAACGCTAGAACAATTATATTATAACATTAAAGGGCAGTCATTTTCTCTACTTGATGAGCAAGAGCAGCAAGAAAAGAAGTATGCTGTGATAGAAAAGACAATAATACCGGTAACAGAACAGATGAAGCGGTGTTTTGAAATATATAATAATGCTGTCACTAAATTCGAGCTTGGAGAGCGCGGTGAAGCGCTTAATTTATTTGATGAAGCGCTAAGGGTAGGATCTGATTTTGCGGATGCCTGGAACGGAAAAGGCAATGCTTTGGCGGCACTGAACAGATCGGAAGAAGCTGAAGAATGTTACAAGAAAGCGGTCCAATTAAACCCTGAGATGCCGGAAGCATGGGTAAATTTGGGAAAATTATATGTTGGCATAGAGAAATACGAAGACTCGCTTCAATGCCTTAACAAGGCATTAGAGGTGGGCTTTGACATTGCTCCTTTCTGGGCAATCCATGCAGATATTTTATTGAAACTTAACCGGCTGCCTGAAGCAATGGATTCTATAAATAAAGCTTTAGATTTGAATCCAAAATGCACAAATGCCCTTTTTTTGAAAGCGCAATTACTTATCCGGGATGGATATAACGACAATGCAGTTTCTTATCTTTCCCGTCTATTGGAGGTAAACTCCAGAGAAGTCTATGCTCTGCAGTTAAAAGCTAATCTTTTGCTCAATAAGAAAGCCTTTGCCGCGGCATTAGAATGTTTTAATGCTTTATGTGAGATTCAACCGGAAACAGTCGAATATATTAAGCAAAAAGGATTTTGTTGTGCTGAACTCGGCGACTTTGACGAAGCGCTTTCATGCTTTAAGAGGTCAACAGAACTTGATGTTGCCGATGCCGACGCCTGGTATAACCTAGGTTTTTGCCTGCATATGCTTGGCAAAACCGAGGAGGCAAAAGATTGTTACCTAAAAACTATTTCGATTACCCCTGGCCATTTTAAAACCTGCAATAACCTCGGGGCCTATTATTTTGCAAAAGAAGAATACAACGAAGCATTGAAATGGTTTGAAAAGGCTATGCGGATCGATCCCTTACATGAAGATGTCAAAAAGCGGATTCATTATGTAAGAGAGCTCATGGATGGCAAAGATGTCAGATAGAGATGGATCGACTAATATGATGATAGGTAATGCATATGAACAAATGCAGAGGGGAAATTTTAGAGAAGCATACCAAATGTATCAAAAGATAAGAGGGAAGGGATTCAAAAATATCGAATTACTGTATAATATCGCGTATTGTTCATGGAGTCTGAAAGAGTATAGAGAGGCAGTGATATATTGTGATGAAGCATTATCTCAGAACCCGCGGTTTGTCCATGCCTTAAATATTAAAGGGAACGCTTTAGATGACCTTGGCAACCATAAGAGCGCAATAGAAAGCTATAGAAAAGCCGTAGAAACAGACCCTGGTTATTATGAGGCGTGGAATGGAATGGGCTTATCTTATAAAGCTCTGGGAGATCGTGAGCAGGCAATGAAATGTTACGAAGAAGCTATTAAAATAAAAGTTGACTTTTTTAGAGCATGGTATAACAAAGCGCAGCTTTTAGATGATATGGATAAAACAGATGAAGCAATTCATGTTTGGAAAGACATGATAAAAATTATGGAAACAGACGACGCCTGGGATAATCTTGGGCATTGTTTCTTTAAAACAAAGCAATATGTTGAAGCCATTCATGCGTTTGACCAGGCAATACGGCTTAATCCCAATTCAGCCCAGGCATGGACGAATAAAGGAGCAACTTTAACTGCCGTGAATAAGTTTAATGAAGCCGTTGAATGTTTTAAAGAGGCTTTACGTATAAAGCCTGACTTTGAGCCAGCAAAAAGAAATTTAGAGCGTATATCTCAATCTCTTTTACATGGAGGAGATAGAAGCAGTAGGAATAGTTCTTCATTGGATGGAATAGTGCCGGTTGATGTTTTGAAGTTTTATAACGATGCGGATGCAAAAATCAAAGAAAATAACTATAAGGCAGCAGTCGACGCTATTTTAAAGGCAGAGAATGCGCTATCAGTAATAAAATCAGCAATAGGGACGTACAATGAATTACAGTTTCTCGCTGTATCAGCAACATTATTTAAAAAGATGAAAAAATGGGATGAAGCAATCATCAGGTTTAAAAAAGTCTGCCAATTGGCTGAAGAAATTGAGCCTCATTCATGGGCGACTGTTGGTGATTATTGTGATCTTGGTTATTGCTGTAAGGCAATTGGTAAAATCTTTGACGCGACGTCTGCCTTTACTAAAGCTTTGGCTTTTGCTAAAAGAATAGATGAAACAAGTAGTTATGTAAAAACTATCGAAGATGAAATCCGTGATATGTCAGGACTATAGATATTATGGGATGTAATCAGGATGCAGGATTTGAACCATGGCAAAATGGCAAGTAGGTGATAAAATCGGTGGGCGCTTTGAGATTCATCAGATACTCGGCGGCGAAGGCAAGTCCGGTATGGGAATAGTATATGTTTGCATGGATCAAGAAGATAGTTCCCTTACTCCCATTGCTTTAAAAACTCTTCAAAATACATATCGCCTTAGCGAAGAAGTGCAAAAATTGTTTGAGCACGAAGCGGTTGTTTGGACAATATTAAGAAACCATCCTTATATTGTATATGCTGAATCTGTGTGGAAAGAAATTTATCCGGTAGAAGGAAAATTGGAAAAACAGCTTTTTGTTATTCTTGAATACATCCCTCCTGATTCACGAGGCCGAAATACCCTCACCCATTACCTCGGCAGTCTCAGCTATCCTGAAATCCTCAAATTCTCTATCCAATTCTGCAACGGCATGGAATATGCCTATTCCAGAGGAATAGTTTGCCATAGGGACATAAAGCCGGATAACATTATGATCACTCCTGATAAAACTGTAAAGATAACCGATTTTGGTTTAGCCAGGGTATGCCAAGAGATAGAATTGAAGGAAGACATTATATCTACTGCGGAAGAACACTCCTTTTTAAGCATTTTCCAGAACAAAGGAAAAAGAGTTTGTGGAACTCTTCCCTATATGGCGCCGGAGCAGTTTGACGGCTATGCCGATAGACGCTCTGATGTATACGCTTTCGGTATCACCTTATACCAGATGGTTACAGGTGGAAGGCTCCCGTTTATTGCCGCAACCATGCAGGAATATGAAAGGCTCCATAAAAATGAGAGCGCACCGATAATACCTTCTCAAATTTTCCCAATCATACAACGATGTTTGGAAAAACAGCCCGAAGCAAGATATCAGTGTTTTAGCCCGATAAGAGAAGAGCTGCAGGATTTATTAATAAAAGAAACGGGAGAAAACACTGATACATTAATACCAGAAATACCTAGAGAATCTTCCCCGCTATTAGCCGACCTGGCAGCTAAGCTAAATCTCGTTGGCGCCTTTGAAGAAGCAATTACGTATTGCGATAAAGCAATAGAGAAAGCAGGGAACCAACGTTGGATGGTTAGTTTTGCTTATTATAACAAGGGACTTGCCTTGCATAACCTTCTTAGATATAGAGATGCAATAACGTGTTGTGATAAAGTAATAGAGATAAGCCTGGAGTATAGACAAGCTCCGAAACTCAGAGGATTCGAAAGGGCAGCGTGGCAACTGAAACAGTCTTCTTTCTATCATCTCGGTGAATATCAGGAAGCAATAAACTGTTATCATAAAGCAAGAGGTTTAACTCCAGAGGATGCCGAAAAAGAACCCCTCGACTGGTTGAGCGAGGCAATTTTTTTGATTTGTCAAGATAGATTTAACGAGGCATTGGAATGCATAGAGGAGATAATAAGGCAATCCCCTGATTGGTCTGAACCGCATCAATTGAAACAGTCGATTCTTCAAAAATTAAGGAGGTAACCAATGTCAAATCTTTCTATAGGTGTAAATCTTGCATGGCAAATAGCGGCTGGAGAGGCGGCGGATAAACAGACAGAGTTTATTGAAAAAGAACACATCCTTATCGGGATATTTTCGTTGGAGAAGATATTTACGGCGGAAGGAATAAAAGAAAAAATTGGCGGCGACCTAAAAGCCTTCGAAATAGAATATTTTGCTTTAGAAGACACGATAAAAAGCGTTGGTTTGAATATGACAGACCTGCGCAGAGGGTTGAGAAATAAAGTTTCAAGGGGAAATTTCGCACCTAGAGAAAATGTAATTCACCGCAGCAACGATTGCAAGGGCTATTTTGAGCGCGCGCAAGAATTAGGCAAAGGTCATGTTAATCTGCTTACTTTTTTAATTGCAATTTTAGAAAGACCAGGAGAAATAATAGGCACTGTTCTTAAGGAATATAATTGTAGTCCTGAAAAATTCAAGGAAAAGATATCTAAGAAAATGGAAGGTTTCAAAGGAATGTCATATGAGAATAAAGAGGTGATAAAAAATAAAAAAGATGAAGATAATCTGGTCTGGCTTTTGCGTTATGGAAGAGATTTGGTGAAACAGGCAAAAGAAGGAAAACTCACCCCTATTGAAGGCAGAAGAGATGAGATGCTTCAGTTAGTTAGAACACTAAGCAGAAAGACAAAAAATAACCCTGTTTTAATAGGAGAGGCGGGAGTCGGTAAAACCGCGATCGTCGAAGGCTTGGCCCAAAGGATTGCTAATGGAAAAAATCTTGAAGGAAAGCGCATTATTGAACTGAGCGTAAGTAGTTTAATTGCAGGAACGAGCTATAGGGGAGAATTTGAAAAGAGACTTGAGGAGGTGATTAGAGAGGCAAAAGAAAACCCCGAAGTCATTTTATTTTTGGATGAGATACATAATTTAGTCGGCGCGGGTAAGGTAAGTGACAGCAGTTTAGATGCGGCAAATATTTTAAAGCCGGCTTTAGCTAGGGGAGAAATAAAATGTATCGGCGCAACTACTATTTCCGAATATCGTAAATATATTGAAAAGGATGCGGCTCTGGAGAGAAGGTTTCAGCCGGTAATGGTTAAGGAGCCAACGCCCGAAGAATCCGTTAAGATTTTACAAATATTAAGGCCTAAATTCGAAGAACATCATAAGACTAAAATTCATGATGAAGCACTTATAAAAGCGGTAGAACTTTCGGTGCGTTATTTGCCATACAGGCAATTACCGGATAAAGCCGTAGATATTATTGACGAGGCTTGCGCTTCAGTGCAGGTGCCCACTTTAAGCTTCACAGGCTTGGAAGAAGCAAAACAAAATATGGATCAAGGTTTCGGCGAGGTTAATGAAGATAAAGTGGCAGAAGTCGTTTCAAGGCTTACAGGTATTCCCGTATCAAAACTAACCGAAAAAGACGTAGATAAGCTCTTGAATCTGGAAAATTACCTACGAGAAAAGATCAGGGGCCAGGATGAGGCGATAAAAATTGTTGCTAACAAGATTCGGATGGTCAAGACCGGCATGCGAGATAAAAACAAGCCCCTTAGTGTATTTCTATTTTTAGGACCGACCGGCGTAGGCAAAACCTTATTTGCCAAAACCATTGCAAGTGTGCTTTTTGGTTCGGAAAAGGAAATGGTAAGAATAGATATGTCTGAGTATCAAGAAAAGCACACCGTTTCTAAGCTCTTAGGCGCGCCCCCGGGGTATGTTGGTTATGAAGAAGAGGGCCAGCTTACAGGTAAACTGCGCAATAAGCCGTATTCCGTGGTCCTGTTGGATGAGATAGAAAAAGCGCATCCAGAGGTGTTAGACGTGTTTTTGCAATTATTTGACGAAGGAAGGCTTACTGATTCCAAAGGACGCACAATCGATGCAAAGAACGCTATCTTTGTTATGACCTCAAACCTTCCTCCGGAAAATAGAATGGGGTTTAAGGTGGGCGCTACGTCCATTGAAGAGGAAGAAACGCTGGGGACGGTGCGCAAGAGTTTTCGTCCGGAATTCTTAAATCGCATTGATAAGATTATCATCTTCAGGCATTTAGGAAGAGATATTGTTAAAGAGATTGTCAAGCAACAGCTTGAATCTTTCACCGAAGAGATGTCCAAAGAGCAGGGCGTCTCAATTTCTTTTTCGCCCCAAATTTTGGAGTTGATAGCAGAAGTTGGATACAGCGAAAGAAACGGCGCGCGGGAAATACAGCGGGCGATCGATAGAGTTATTAAAGAACCCTTGAGCGAGAATATATTACGTTTGCATGGAGAGGGCAAGGAAATTAAAGGAAGCGCAGTAAGAATAGAAAGGCAAAACGACACACTCAAGATAATCTGGAAGGGCGATGACGGCGATATGCCAACTCAACCACCGCGAGAGGATTAGTAAAAATTATGAATATCTTTGAAAGCCTTTGGAAGAAAGATTTTTAGAAAATGCAAAAAGTTAATTCGTTAGGCAAATGGAAGATAGGTGATAAAATTGCCAGCCGTTTTGAAGTTCAGCAAATATTCTTAGGCGGCCAAGGAATTGTTCTTGTATGCTACGATAGTGAACATAAAATTACAGTTGCTCTAAAGACTTTTAAAGAAGAATATCTTTTTTCAGAAGAAGCTAAGAAATTGTTTATACGAGAAGCAACCTTTTGGACAGAATTAGGAAGATGTTCTTATATTGTAAATAGTTTTTATGTTGAGATGTTCGAAAATAGGCTGTTTATCGTTCTTGAATACATTCCTCCTGACTCCCGGGGCAGAAATACCCTCACCCACCACCTCGGCAACTTATCCTTGCCCGACATCCTCAAATTCTCTATCCAGTTCTGCTATGGCATGGAATATGCTTACTCTAAAGGCATAGATGCCCACCGGGACATCAAACCAGATAACATCATGATAACCCCGGACAAAACCGTAAAAATCACCGACTTTGGCTTAGCCAAAGCCTTCCAGGAAATACAGTCAAAAGAAGATATTATCTCTTCAGGAGAAAGTTCGGGATTAAGCGTTTTCCAAACTAAACAAGGAAAAAAGGTCTGTGGAACTCTTCCCTATATGGCGCCGGAGCAGTTTGACGGTTACGCTGATAAAAGAAGTGACATCTATTCATTCGGCATAACCTTATATCGGATGGTTATGAATGGACAACTTCCGTTTGTTGGCAAGGGCAGGACTGATGAAGAGATACAGCAAGACTATGAAAAACTGCATAAATATGAAAAAATAGAATTACCCGCTCATCCTCTTAGTTCAGTGATTAATATTTGTTTGAGAAAAGAACCGGCTGGCAGATATCAATCTTTTCAAGAGGTAAAAGAGGAATTACAAAAATTACTCCTGGAAGAAACAGGAGAACAAGTAGCCTTACCTGAAATAACTAAATTAAGTATTGGCGATTTGATTAACAGGGGTATCGCTTTAGATAGTCTTTATAGGTACGAAGAAGCAATCGCTTATTACGATAAAGCTATAATGAACGAACCGGGAAACGTTCAGGCTTGGAATAATAAAGGGTATTCTTTGGTTAATCTGGCGCTTGCAGCACAAAAAGACAGTGGTAATTGGGACTCATGGAATAATACAGAATGGTCATCAATTAATCTTGGGAGGTTTGAGGAAGCAATCGTTTGTTATAACGAGGCGATTAAGATTAACCCTCAATATGAGAAAGCATACGCTAACAAAGGCTACGTTTTGGTTTGTCTTGGAAAGCTCAAAGAAGCAATAAACTGTTGTGATGCGGCTATTAAAATTAATCCAACACATGACTGGCCCTGGTATTTAAAAGGAGAAACTTTAGCCAAACTTCACAAATTAAAGGAAGCGATTGCCTGCTTCCAACAAGTACTAAAAATTAACCCGCGATATTGTGAGGCATGGCTTAATATGGGATGCATCGCATTCGGGTTTAAGGCATACAAAGAGGCGTTGGTATGTACTGAGAAGGCAATAAAATTAAATCCAGATTTTGCTCAAGCACATCAGTTAAAGCAATCAATTCTACAGGAACTGGGGAAATAGTAAATGAATGAAGCAAAGATTATATTGATATCTTCCCAAAAGGATATCGCGGGAGATACAACGCGCGAATGGATTCTTGAGCCGACTCAAATTTATAAGATTGGGAGAGGCCGCGATAGCAAAGCAGATATTGATTTATCGTTCGACCCCTCTGTAAGCCGTTTTCATGCTGAAATTTGGCTTGAACATGATTCTTGGTGGATAAAAGACCGCAGCGCTTACGGAACGAAGATTAACAGAAAAAAGATTCCAGAAGAAGAAAAGATTGAATTAAAATTTGATGATGAAATTATGCTGGGTAATAAAACCACCCTTGTTATTATTCCTTCTCAAAGAGACTGTCAACGCTTTAGGGATTTTTGGGTAGAAATTGAAGCAGCCAAATCTTTAAATTACGCCCTTCTACATAACGGATTGCCTGTTATCGAAAAAATAATATTACGCTATAGTGGAAAGAATAAAACGGGGCCATTCAAGCTAAATTTGAGATTGGAAAATTATTTTGATAAAATTTATGAAATACCTGGTCTATCCAGTGGCGAGAGTTTTATTTTAAAACCAGACTTTAAAATGGACCCGCAAATTCCTGAAAAGCAAACCGAGGCTTCCGTATCTTTTCTGAGAATTTTTATTGACGGGGTACTGGCAATAGAAAAAGAAGTAAAAATACTCGCTTACAATGAGTGGTCAAAAGAAAATAACCCTTACCATCGCACAAGTTTAGCTTCATTTGTTTTGCCCAACCATCCTTATATTGAGCAGATAATGGCAGAGACAAAGATAACATCTATGCTAAAGGAATGTGATAATAAGCTGTTAAGTGCGCATCTTGAAATGCAAATTTGGAAGCCTCTTTATAATCATTTCCAAGAGCAATGGCATTTCGATTATGTTAATGAGCCAATTTCTTTTGAAACAGATAGTCAGAGGATTCGCTTACCTCATCAGGTTCTTTTAGATTGGAATAATAGGAGAGGCGTGGGGACCTGCATAGATTTATCTTTGTTGTTCGCCGCTTGTTTAGAAAATGCCGGTTTTGAACCAATACTTTTAATATTTGAAATTAAACCCGGGCTCTGGCATGTAATAGTAGGATATCGAGCGATCGGCCATCATATTGCGGAACCTTTACTCAACGATAAAACTCAGATTGGGAAAGAAGTATTTATCATAATAGATTCCACAGGTTTTGCCAGAAATTTGAGTTTTGAAGAAGCCCATAACGAAGCTTTGAGTGTCTTAAAAAATAACAAATTTCTTTATGGTGTTGATATAGGAGCGGCAAGAAGATATAAGATTTTACCCTTGCCTTTTTCGGGTCAGCCAAAAGAAAGCCCCACAGTTATAAAGATAGATAAAAAAGCAAAAGAATTAGCAGAAGAGATTGGACTAGAAACAGGTTATAAGGTTTACTCGCCTATTCATATTCTTCTTTCTCTTCTTTTGGTAGGAGATGGCTTTACAAAAGAAGTGTTTAAGCGAGCTGGACTTGACATAGAGAAATCAAAAGAACGCCTTAAAGAAGGATTAAGAAAAGTCAAATCGGATAAGAAGATGGAAGCGTTAAGACCTTCGGAGCATTACAAAACGGTCTGGCTTGAGGCTTTGAATATAGCAAAGAGCGAAGGTTCACCATTTATCCTTGAAAAACACTTATTTTTTGCCCTTTTACAGATAAGCAGCGAGGCCTTAGATAAGGCCATCGCTACTATAGGGAGCGACCGAAAGACCCTTAAAAGACATAGCTACTCGCTATTAGAGATACACCCATTTTTTGAAGGAGAGAAATCATTCTTTGGATCAGTGTTTATTAGAGAATAAGAAATAAGATGGAACTAACACTATGAGTCAAAAAAGAGAAACTTGGAATGTTGGTGATATCATGATAGGAAATGCTGAGGACAGTTATACCATTGAAAGCATTATCGAAGGTGGATTAGGAATTGTTTATATTGTTTTAAATAATAACGCGTTATATGCGCTTAAAACATTTAAAGATAAGTTTGCGTGGGATGAAAGAATTGTTCAGTATTTTATTCAAGAAGCTAACATTTGGATTGAGTTACGACATACTAATATAGTTCGCGCGGATTCAGTAACTACAATTAAAGGAAAACCCTATATTATTTTAGAATATATATCAGGTTCTCGGCCGACCTTGCAGCATTATCTCCTGAAGCAAAATTTAGATATTCAACAAGTTTTAGATTTTATGATTCAATTCTGTGAAGGAATGAATTACGCTTATAATAAAATAAAAGTAATCCATCGTGACATTAAACCATCAAATATTCTGATTACGGAAAAAGGGCAGGTAAAAATTACAGACTTTGGCCTTGCAAAAATTTTAGGATATGTTGAGAAAGAAACCAACTCTCCAACTAACTTTCAAGTCACTAATGGCGTATCGCGGGGAATGGGAACTACGCCGTATATGTCCCCTGAACAATTCCCAATAGACATTCAAAAGCGTTTTGTGGCTGACGAAAGCATTAAACCCATTACAACCTGTTCTGATATTTACTCATTTGGAGTAACATTTTATCAAACATTAACGAGGCGGTTGCCTTTTAATAGTATAGAGGAAGTTTTTGCAAAAGAGCCGCTAAGTTCACGGAAGATAAATAAACAGATTGATGAAGAATTTGATAGGATAATAATGAAATGTTTAAACAAAAAGCCTGAGGATAGAGTTCAATCCTTTGGCGATTTAAAAATCGAATTGGAAAGGATTTATAGACAAAGTACAGGGGCAGCAAAGATAAGTAACAGTCATATATATCAACCATTACCTTCCGCCGTCGACTTAACCAGTATGGCGTTAGCATTCGACAATCTAAAACAATTTGAAAAAGCCTTATGGTATTATGACGCGGCTCTACAGTTAGATCCCGATAACGCCACCACTTTATTAGATAAAGGAAAGACTTTAAGTACGCTCAACCGTTTTGCAGAAGCTATGGAGTGTTTTAATAAGGCAAAAGAATTAAATCCTCAAGACCCCCTTATTTATAACAACATTGGAGAAATTTTCCGAGAACAAGAAAAATATAAGGATGCGCTTAATCATTATGATATCGCTTTAAAATCAGATAGCAACTTTATAAAAGCATTGTTAAATAAAGGATGGGTACTGAATAAATTGGAAAGAAAAAAAGAAGCATTTGATTGTTTTTTAAAGGCGCTTCATATAGACTCTAAAAATGTCGAGGCGTTAGTAAATATAGGCGACTACTATTTTGGGACCAACGAACTTAAACTCGCATTAGATTATTGTGAACAAGCGCTTTCGATTAATCATAGAGATATCTATGCGCTCAACAATAAAGCCGCCATTTTGGTAAAAATGGAGCGTTTAGAAGAGGCTCTAAAATATTTAGACGTGGTTTTACAAATAGATGAGAATGTCTTTGAGGCTTGGAGAAACAAAGGAATGGCTCTTGCATTATTAGGCCATCTTGAAAAAGCAATACATTGTTATAATAGAGCTCTACAACTTAGCCCTCATGATGGAGAAACTTTGGTTCAAAAAGCAGGTTGTTTAGCTCAATTTGAGAATTTAGAATTTTTAAAAGAAGCTGTTAATTGTTGCGACAAAGCTTTATCAATTAACCTTAACTTAATTCGTGCTTCTAATTTAAGAAAAGCTATCTTAAAGAATTTTCTTGTTATTGGCTATAAGGCCTTGGAACAAAAAGGTCCCATAGAGGCATTACGATGGTTTAAGGTTTTACAGGAAATAGAACCGACTTCACGAGGCGTAGAGAACCTTATAAAACTTTGTTCATCTGCTATACCAACTGATAAATTCGATGAGTCTCCCTAATAGTTCCCGTTTGTTAATGGGGAGTAGTATACTTATTTTTGCGTTACCCGCGAGATTTCTTCTTTGGTGCGTGTATATTGTTTTGAAAGATAAGGGTCAGGGGCAATAATTATGGGAGTTTAAAAATGGATGAAAAATTAGTAAAAGAGATCGCAACAAAAATGGAAGAAAAAGGTACCGAAGAGCTGGTTAAAATCTTGAAAGATAATAATAAAGAGGAATGGTCAGAAGAAGCGTTTGAAGCTATCCGCAGAATCCTGGTTTCAAAAGGCGAGAATTTACCAGAGCAGTCTGGCCGGAGACCTTCTGCAAAAGATTTAGCAGAAGGCTCGGAACTGCGGGGCGTTGTCCTTGGTGGAGGAATAAGTCGTAAGGCGTTGAATATAATGGCCATTATAGGGCTGTTTATATTCGGCTGGTTAATTACAATTGCTTTTGATTTATTAGGTAAAGGGAAACAGGGGTGGGGATATTTTAAAGCCCTTTTAGCTGCTTTAATCATAGGCAGATTTTTTGCGCCGCCCGTAGGGATATTGGCGGTGATTATTTACATTACCGCTTGTATACATGCGAATCTTTTATTGTCCCGCTATAAATCGCTCGCAAGAGAGAGGATCGCAGAGATTGATAGCCAAGGGGATGTTAATATAGATACAGAAATAGAGAAAGGGTTGCTTTTTTACAGGGTCATAGGAAACAGAGAAACAGGGATCAGTTATTGCCGCAAGGCTCTTCAGATGCAGGGTGGAGATCCCTTTCTTTTGAATCTTGCGGGGGTTATAATGTCTCATTATAAGCAATACAAGGAAGCAGGTGAGTTTTTTGACCGCGTACTAACAAGCACAAAAGACGAAACCTTGATTAAACAGGCAAGGGAGAATCATAATTATGTTAACAAGAAAATTGCCAAACAAAGGAATATGTCATGAAAAAAAGAGCAATGATGATAAACATAGTAGTGTTTGTTATCGCGGGGCTTGTTTTTTCTACAGGATGTAGTAAGACCGAACAGTCTCAACAAGTTAAAGACCTGATGCAACAGTTACAAGGCACAGATTCTATAGCAAAGATCAAATCTATTATGGAGATCGCAAAAAACGAGGACAAGCAATTCCTGAAGAAGTTCACTCCGGGACTTATAAACGCGTTAAACGATAAAACCAGCATACAGATTCCAGAAAACCTGCTCGTAGCACAAATAAAAAATGATAAAATCAGCATACAAAGTCCAGAAGACCTGACAGAAGCGCCAATAAAAATAAACACACAGTTTGGTAACGGTTCTGAATTGCGGTATAGAGAAGGCGACATCTTCCCGACAGGAGATGGCAGCGTTATTATTGCCGGCAAGAACGCACGCTTGCGAGTATCAACCCCCGCCAGAGAAGCCGCGGCAATATTAAAAATGATATCAGGAAAAGACCTTGGTGATGACCCTGTAAAGTGGCAGGAATGGTGGAAGAAGAATAAGGGTATATGAGCATTAAAAATATTAACCCATTGTTTCTTTTACTAATTAGTCTTTCGTTTTTTGCGTCTTCTTGTTCGATTTCTAACGGTGCGATTGATGTCTCTCTGGAAACAAAAAGCGGAAAACAGAAATTGGTGATGTCAGAAGTTGAAGTGCCAAAAGTTGAGAATGAGTCACAGCTCAGGATTCTCAAACCAAATGCTCCAAAAATTAATTACCCGCCCACTAGATTTATTATACGGGGATCAAAAGATACCGACTTTATCGTAGTCATGTTTAAACGCGATGATTTGAACAAGGCAGATAAGGTCATCAGGACTTTAAATCAAGTTACTGTAGATAGCTCTGGTAAGGTAAAAAAACTCGCCGTTATTTTAAACCCTATTTCATGGGAAGCAGGGTATTATGCACTTGTACATCAGGCAGAAGCAGGGCAAGTTCCACAAGTATGGTGTTTTGAATTAGTGAAATAAGTGTGCAATATAACGATTGTTTATATAGCGATTAAAACCGTGAAATTATATCACGTATGTTATATTTTGGAGACACCCCCCACAAAATGGCAGGAGTAGTAGCAGAAGAATGAGAAGGAGGCGTTAATGAACAAGTGCATAAAATGCGCTCTTTTGGCCGTTCTGATTTGTCTTCCATTTTTTAATGAAGCAAACGCAGAGAATGTCAATAAGGGTACTAAAGAGAAAATCATTTTTGAATTACTGGGCATAGGAAAATGTAAAAGCGGAGCAGAGCGATACCGGGATTTGCCAGTTTCTATTCCGGAAGAGCAGTTCATCATATGGAACACGGAAGTTAGCGGAATGGAAACCCGGCCCATCGAAAAGGCTAATCCAGATGATGATATACTTTGTGTAGTTGTAACGCTAAAAAATGTGACAGCCGCTAAACAGCAATACGATCTAACACCAACTGAGATATCTCTTTCAGGCATACCTTCCGGTAGAAAGGTTGGTGTATTAGATTTTTCTCCCTGCGGTATATTCATGCAATATAGTGCCTTAAATCAGGTAATTCATTATCCGGCAGGAAATAAGTATCCGGATGGCTCAGAAATGGCGCTACTCCCCATTATTAAAGCCTCTAGATGCATTTTACCTCCAGACGGGAAAACGTTTATTATACTATATTTTGTGGTACCGAAAACTATGACAAGCGGAGAATTGTGGATAGATAAAGATAATAAAACAAATATAGATTGGAGAAAAAAGTGAAACTGATTTTCAGAATTGTTGGAGGAGGAATGAACATGCTGATAATAAGAAGGCTTTTGATAGTTATAGCAGTGATTGCTATAGGGGCGGCGAGCTTTGCCCAGGAAACAACTACGCCACCACCGGAAAAGAGAATTCTCGTCGAAGGGGCCACTGCCGCAAAACTTCAGGTGGTGAAGGTGACCGTTGAACCTCAATACATCGGAAAGACCGAAGGGGATAATGTCCAATTTGGAGGAGGGACCGCTCAAACAATGGAGGTCAAACCCAAATCCGGAGCATTTGTGATAGTTGATGTCAAAGTAAAGGCCGCAGATGGAAATAACATAGGTTTCTTGAAACCTGCAATAATAGATAAAACTGGCAAGAAGTACCAACCACGTTTTATGGGAACCTTCGGTGAAAGGTCTTTTTCCGGAGGTATGATCATTGATGGAAAATTGCAGGAGGATGTAGTGGGGCAGTTTGTCGTATATAAGCCTGAAACCACGATGTCTTTCTGTTTTGATTTGCCAAAGGGTTTGCAGAATCTCAAATTCTCGGTTTCGCCTGAAAGCGACACCGTTGCTGTTTCAGTGAAAGGAGAGTGATGTATGAAGTACAGTATGAAATATGTCTCTTTGGCGATTTTTCTATTAAACATCTGCGTTACCTTGCCTGCTTTTGCTGGTCCCAACGAAGATTTGATAGCCGCAGCAGAAAAAGGTGATATTGGCGCTGTACGGGCCTCACTGGCCAAAGGTGCTGATATAAACGTAAAAAGGAATAATGAAGCAGGCGCGACAGCGTTAATTGTTGCAGCTTATAACGGCCATACCGATGTAGTACAAATTTTGCTGACAAAAGGTGCTGATATAAATGCAAAAATGAACGATGGCACTACGATTTTGATGTGCGCAGCATATAATGGCCATACTGATATAGTACACGTCTTACTGTCAAAAGGTGTCGATGTGAATGCAAAATCTGATATAGGTATGACCGCCTTAATGGTCGCGGCGCAGAATGGTCACGCAGATATAGTAAAAGCTTTACTATCAAAGGGAGTCGATGTGAATGCCAAATCAAACAGAGGAATCACAGCCTTGATGCTTGCAGAAAGCAAGGGGCATGACAAGATAGTTGAATTACTTGAAGAAAACAATCAAGGTGAATATGCAGAAGTTGTTATTACCCCTTCCGGTGCTCAGGCACAAATGTCTGGTAAGCAGAAATACACTACGCAGTTTAAAGATCAGGTGGTAGAAGGTGAAGTTATCGCGATGGATCCTATTAGTTTTCCCCGCATTTCTTCAGATGGAAAGACCAATATTTGGTCATCCATATGCCTTCGCACGGCTCCTAATGCAAAATATATCGGCTCTGCCGAAGAACTCTTATCTCTTTTAGTGCCAGGGCAAGAGACGGTTGATGACTTATCCAGGGTTATAATTAAAGAGGGAACCAGCTCTAAAGGCGGTATCGTAGCCGTTATAGAACCTTTTAATGACGGCTTTAAAGCTACAGCTGGCGATAACGGTATGCACATAAATTTTAATCTTGGAGGAGGAAAGAATCTTGGGACGGGGCTCCTTACAGACGTTGTTAGTTATAAAAGAGAGGTAAAATTTTTGCCTGGCACCCTTACTATGGTTAAAAAAGACGAACTTATGCTAGATCCGCAAACAAGGGAATTTAAGAAAATAGAAGATCGAACCTTTTCTTTCGTTTTTGGTGAAAATGCCTCAATTTCGTTTGACGAAAAAGCTGGGAAAATTGTGATGAAAAATATTCAGCAAAAGTAGTGCGAGCCAAAGAAAACTTAGCTAAATAACAAGAGGAGTAGGAAAGGGGAAAAGAACGAGGATATGTTTGGAGGGAAAATGAGAAATAAATCGATTCTAATTTTTCTGATTTTATTTTGTTTTAGTATTTCAGCGCCAGAAATTTATGCCCAGCCGAAGATACCCAAGGAAAAAATTCCTACAGATATCCACCCTGATGTAAAAAAACAAATTGAAAGACTGTATTCCTCAGATCCAGTAGAGCGAGGATACGGCGCCTATTATTTAGGTGAGATGGGGGAAAATGCAATTTCTGCAATACCTTTTTTAAGGGAGCTATTATATGATAGCCCCTCACTAGCGACGAGATATGTATGGCAGGATAATTGGTGGAAGACCTCTCCCGGACAAGAAGCAGCAGAAGCGATTGCGAAAATAGATAAATCAGCAGTTAATCTCTTGTTAGATACACTTAAAGATAGAGATCCTAATGTCCGGATGAATGCGCTATTTGCACTTAATCTTTTATTAGATGCCCTTAGAGACAGAGACAATCCTCAAGCAGTAGAAGCGTTGATTTTGGCCCTTAAGGATAAAGACCCTGGTGTGCGTACGCGAGCAGCAGAGGCGTTAACGAAAATATGGGATAGTCGTGCTGTTGAACCCTTATTAATCGCCATTAAAGATGAATACCCTGGCGTGCGCATGAATGCAGCCTTAGCAATGGGTTTTATAAAGAATAAAAGATTTGTTGAACCTTTAATTTCTGCCCTTAATGATAAGGTAATGTTGGTAAGAAGGTATGCGGCAATGTCGTTAATACAAGTAGGTGATGAGCGTGCGTCCAGTGCGTTACATGCCGCTCTTAAGGATGAAGATTCAGAGGTTCGGCAGTGTGCGGCTACGGCACTTGGTAAGATAAAAGACACAAAGGCTGTCGATGAGTTAATCAGAGTTCTTAACGAGAGAGGCGGACAGAAAAATAGAGCCAGCTGGAGTAACCCTTCCGGTAGTGATACTAATACTCGGAGTAGCGCAGCGCTAGCCTTGGGGGATATCGGTGGTGCTCGGGCCATTGAAGTGTTGATTAATGTTTTAAGAGATGATGATTTGACTGTTAGTATGAATGCTATAATTTCTCTTCAAAAAATAACTAAACAGAATTTTGGCCCCGTTGCCCCTTTAGAGGAAGATCACATAAAAAAATGGGAAGAATGGTGGAAAGAAAACAAGGAGAAATTTGAAAAATAGAAATAAAAGTATTTTAGACAGGAGGTGAATAATGATTAAGGCAATTCTGCAATCCCATAATGGTTTACTGTTAATAATTTTAGTTTTCTTAATAACAGGCTGTGCTAGTTCGGGTGGGTACATTAAAACGTTACAGCAGAGCCCAAGCGTTGGGGAACGCCAATGGGCTGCTAGCGAATTGGCCAAGCAAACTACGAATATGGAAACTATAATTCCTGCTCTAATTAATGCATTAAACGATCCATCTTACACAGAAGTGAGCGAATATGGGGCTGGAGCTGTTAGTGCTTCAGTTTTTGGGGGTATAACTCCACATCCTGGGGCTACTCCTTTGAATGTAATCAGAGATTATCCTGTTAGAGAAGCGGCAACTGAGTCATTGTCAAAACTTACAGGGCAATCCTTTGGGACAGATAAAGAAAAATGGACCCAATGGTGGGAGAAGAATAAGGAGAGGTTTAGGTAAAAGAGACCAGAATCATTACAATGACTAAGAGGCCGTCTTATGAAAAAATGGTTGCTTATCTTGTTGATCTTTGTGGGTGGGTGCGCAACGGATAGGGTACTTTGGCATGATCCTGTGGGCATAGAGGCTGACCAGGACTCCGTGCCATATGGTAGCATTGTTCGTGATAAGTGCCCATAAGGAAGTCAATGCCCGGGGACGGTCCATTGAGCTTATTGTTGCATTGGCGCTCATCTTTATGGATGTGGTTATTGCGGCGTAAGCGGTAGCCGGCGCTTAAGAACTTGAATATGCTCATTCTCGATTCAGGCATATACAGCGTTATCAATGTAAGAATCCGGACTGCAGGCACCAATTCGTTACTGGACGCCCAGAGCGTGTTAAAAAGTACCGGCGATGTCCTGTCCTAAATGTGGCTCGAGAGTCATGACCGAAATAATAAGTATCCGAGCTGCAGCGTGGACAAGATACAAATTCTTTGAGATTTTTTGACATACGTAAGCCTCCTTTCGGTTAAAAGCGGGTGTAATGTTTTTCGCTGAAACTTACACCATTTACCGAGAGGAGACAACTAAAATCAAGTTCTTATATGTGAAAGAACGTATCTGCAAAAGGAGGAAGAGGCATGAATATCGGGAACCACAAACTGGAAATTTTCTGTCGCAAGTGCGGCGCACCAGTACACTGGGGTGAGCGTCGTTGTAGCCAATGTAACCGAAGAATTGTCTCAGGTTTGGTGGTATGGTTTCCCTTCTCGATTGTCCCTGCGATTCTTCTGAACATCATTGTCTTTCCCCTTTTGCTCATACTCGGGATTCTAGAGAAAGGCATACTGGGCGTGTTTTCGGCCGCACGAACTGCGACTCCTATGATGTGGGATCTAATGGAGAACAGCCCATATCCGCGCGGTGCTCGCGTCAAATGCAACTACGGCACCCATGTTTCGTTACCGCTTTTCGTCCCGAAACGTATATGGCGTGACAGGCAGCTATGTACAGCAGGGCCTGAAAACGAAGTCTCTTCAGGCGCGATGGGTATACGGCTGAACGTTCAGGAGAAGGAAAACAAGGCTACTATCGAGAGAAACACAGAACACAGGAGAAAATCATGACGTCAATCAGACTGATCGCAAGGTTCGTCATCACCGCAACCACAATCATACTGGTCGGCACTGCGATGATCGCGCGTGGCGAAGCCACCAAATACACCGATCCGAAGGGATACTACACACTGACACCGCCAACGGGATGGAGCAGAAAGGATTTCTCCACCGATCCTCGTAGCAAAGTACAGTTTTTTTCTCCCGATGGGGCAGCTCAACTTGGTATCATCGTGCGTCCTGAATCAGAGTCCTACGAGGAGATCCTCGCCGGCGCAAAACAAAATGCCGAAAATCAGAAGAGGAACTTCCCCAGCGGGACATTCACTATTATGGAGGCAACGGTATGCGGGTGTAAGGCGGTAAAAGTCGAAAACTCCGTTCCGGGTATGGTGCGGCAGGACCTATATCTGTTTCCATCCGGCGGCCTGCATTTTAATATTGCATACGGCGCGCCGAGCCAGTCGCTTTTCGATAAATTCAAGGACGACGCACAAGCCGTAATTAACAGTTTACATCCGCGCGGTGCAAAGATTCAGTCCACCAGTGTCGAGATCCAGCAAGGGCGGGATGCCTCGTCTGTTCGACAGGTTCAGATAGCCTTTAACCTTTCAGGCATAAGCGAGGGAATTGCCGCAGTCGAGGAACTTACAAGTCAGGAACCACAAAACAAGATGGCAGCTGATCTTCTTCTTGAGCTCAAAAAAATCAGCGATAACCGCGTTGTTTTTATACAACAATATGGGGGACAGAAGATATATACCGCGAATTTGGATGGAAGCAATGAGAAATGCCTTACATCGGATAGCAGCAATGAAGACATGCCTATGTTTTCTCCCGACGGCAGGTACATCGTCTTCCGATCCGAACGCAATGGCAATCAAGACATATGGAAAATGGATTATGACGGCAGCAACCCGGTTCAGCTAACGGACAATCCTGACAAGGACTCCGAACCCAGCTGGTCACCAGATGGCCAGCGAATTATTTACGCATCCAAAAAAGACGGCGCGTGGTCATTGTGGTCGATGAAAGCCGATGGTACAGACAAATGCAAACTCGTGGATAATGCCGGAGGAGGCTCCCTGTCACCCGATGGAAAGTTACTGGTATTTTCGCGCGGGAAACCAATACAGATTTGGTTCGCCAAGGCAGACGGAAGTGATCCGCAAGAAATAACAACCGGGTTGGCGATCAACGCCAGTCCTGTATGGACACCGGACGGAAATAAAATTGCTTTCATCAGCAATCGGGACGGAAACATAGCCGTTTATATTATGGATAAAGACGGTAAAAACCAAGTTAAACTCACAAAAGGAGCAGGAAACAACGGAGGGCGCGTATCTTTCTCACCCGATAGTAGATGGATTTCTTTTTCGTCAGATCGTGACGGACACATGCAGCTCTACATAATGGCCATGGATGGCACAATGGAAACTAAAATTTTGCAGTCGCCAAATGATACGCTGACAGCCCATATGGGAAGATGCGATGACAGGTGATAACGTTATAAGGGTATGTGGAGCCAGCCGGTATTTCTAGTGACATAACCACTTAATGAAAGGAGAATATGCGATATGCGTAAATTGATTTTGTTGTTAATGTTTCTGACATTTAGCTGTATTTTTGCTTTTGCGCAGGAAAGTACCCAAGAAAAATAAGAGGGCGTACGCATTTCCTATGATCGATTGGTTAGTTATATGCAGGTTATGGGTGAAGATGGAAAATGGGGTCCACCCGAAGAAAAAGTTAGTTTTAATGAAGACTATGGAAAGAATTTTGCTATAACTGCTGAAGCTGCTGAGAAAGAATTAAAATGCCCTGTAGTATGGCAGGATGTGGCGTATTTTCTGGGAGAAGATGGTAAAAAAGAAGGAAAACTTGCTATATTTGGATATAATGGATGCCCATTTGCTATTGAAGGCGAACTTGAGCCAGTGAAAAATATTGAGATAAGAAGTGAGATAAAAATTGAAATTGATTCAGCTAGTGGTAATATTCTTTGGGTATCCCCGACAAGCGCAAGGCCTTTTGCCAACACGGGTGGGCAGCTTGCAGGCGGGTGTGAGATGTTGCGTAACGTAGTGTGGGTTTTTAAAGATAAAGGGATAACCTTTGAAACAAAGACAGCAAAATATTTAGTTGAAAAACCCGGTGCGGCCATTCGTTTTACCAAAAATGGCATAGTCATGGACGGTGTTCGAAAAACAGGCAAATGAGAAAGAATGGAAGAAAAAACTAAGATCAAGTAGGGACAGCGACTATTTTTGAAATGGCAGGCGTGGTGGGAGAAGAATAAGGGGAGGTTAGGGAGGAAAAGTAAAAATGAAAATTCTGAGAATAAGCATACTCATTTTGATGATTTTGTTTTTAATATTTGGTATATTTTTTATATATACAAATAAAAAAATAGAATCAGGATCCGAAAGAACACTTGAAACAAAAATTAATGAGTTAGAACTATCGCTTATTGAAAACTGGGGTTTATTATTTCCTAATCAAAGACCAGAAATTTGTTTATTAACAGAGAAATTTCTTAAAGAATCACAGAATAAGAAAATGTCCAAATCTTTAAGGCTAAAAATAGAGAAACTGATTAAAAAATGTCAGATTATGAAGGAATTTTCGCAATACGAGGTTCGGCAGGAGATAGTTCCCAATATAGCGGAAATGATCCTTCAGTATGAGCAAATATCCTTGTCCAATAAAAAATTAAAACAGGAAATGGAAATAAAATATAGGCAATTAAATTTAAAAGATAAGAATCAGTCGCTTCCCCAATTTCATCTGTTGATGACCCAGTTGATTATTATTTCCCCCAAGGAAACTTTATCCCATATTGAAGAAACAATAGAGAAACAAAATAAAAAATATTAGTGTTTGTTTGGGACAAAAGTAAGGAATAGGCGTAGATATATGAAAAAAGTAACTCCGGTTGTTTTTGTTATAGCGTGCTTTGTGGTTATAAGTTTAGCTTACGCGCAGCCCAAAATCCCCAAAGAGAAGATTCGTGAAAATATTTTTGGGAGGGGAGAAATCGAAAGGTTATACTCTTCTGATCCTGTAGAACGCGGAACCGGCGCATATTTTTTGGGGGAAAGTAAAAGTGCTGCTATTGCCGCAGTGCCATTTTTGATAGATATGTTAGACGATTCCACTCCATTATATTACGGTGGTAGTAAGCCTGCCAATAGTCATGAGAAAGAAATAATGACTACCTCTCCCGGCAGGGAGGCGGCAAAGGCGTTAATCAAGATAGGCGATAGCTCTATTATTGAGCAGTTAATTGCGATTATTAAGAGTGGCAACTCACATGCACGAGGAAATGCAGTTTGGTGCCTGGGAGTTTTGGGAGCGAAAGATAGCCGGACTGTTGACTTGCTGGTTGCGGCTTTAAAAGATGAGGATAAGTATGTGCGATGGCATGCTGCTTTAGGCTTGCAAAGGATAAAAAATAAGCGCATCATAGAGCCATTGGTTAATGCTTTTAGGGATGAAGATGAATATGTGCGAAGAAATGCGGCACGTGCATTGGCAGTTCAAGGCGAGTCGGCAATTGAGCCATTGATTACAGCGCTCCAAGATAAAGAGACTGAAGTGAGGAATAAAGCTGCCTGGGCATTGTACCTCATTAATATCCCGGATGATGAGATGAGAAAGTTAGATAAGAAGTACTGGGAACGGGCGCTAGATTTACTGATTCCTGCCCTGAAGGATGATAATGATGATCTTAGATTAAGCGTGGCATTGGCGTTGAAAAAAATAAAAAGTCCCAACGCAGTAAAACCCCTTATTGAATGCCTGAAAGACCCATATCGTTACGATGTGATGGGTACCATAATTTATCCTGTGCGTGATACTGCGCAAGAAGCCTTAACAGCGATAACCGGCCAGAGTTTTGGTTCAGACCAGGCAAAATGGCAGGAGTGGTGGGAGAAGAATAAGGAGAGTTTCAAAGAGTAATTTAATTTCTGTTGCAAAACAGGGAGGAAAAATGGGATATGACAGGGACCCCTTCACTGAGCTTAACCAGCAATTAAATTCAATTTATTCAGCATGGGGTAAAGGTGGATGGGTACATAAAGCCTTTCTTCGTAATAAACAGGCTAAAAAACTATTAGAAGAAGCCGAGAAGAAATTAGGTATTAAAAAAAGAGATGTTTTAAAAGTTGCTAGTTCCGATGATAAAATATCAAAAGACAAGGATTTTATGTCTTTAATTATGGATCCGGATTTCGAGCGAGTTATAAACGTATGCAAAGGAATTAAATCTGGAAAAATATTGCCTTTTTATGCCTGGTGCCGCCTTAGGAAAATTAATGAAATGCATAGCCTGTTGTCTTTTGATGAAAAGGCTCAAGTCATTTCATTATCTATTGAGGCAGCGGCAATGTTATTGACTGCAGAGGAAACCAGGACAGATGCTTATATAAAAGGAGAAGGAGAGGTGTGCTGTTGGAAAAGTGCGGCTCAGCGAGCGTTAGATTTAGTCAAAAAAGCATTTTTAATTGCTGAAAAATTTCCTGATATAGGAACTCCCCGTTTATCTCAGATAAGCAATGCGTTCCATGAGAGGGTAGAAAAGATTATGTGTATTACAAAAGGCGAGTATCAACAAGATAAAAGATATAGACATATATTTCATGATCCTCAAGGCATAGGGCCTGTTTGGGTGCCATACAGTTATGAACCGGCATTAGCTGATAAAGATCTTACGGGCGAACAACTCAAAATTACTGTAGAATCTTTAGGTTTAATGGATTTTATTGATGATTGGCTTAAATCATTTTTGGTAAATATATAAATGGGTGCGCAATATGGGGTCATTAGGTATTGAAATGATGCGGAACATGATGGCAGATGGATAAGGGGAAGTTTAGGATAGGAAAGATAAACTTATAGCATGTGGATGTGTTTAAGAAGATTTTGGAGAGGAGGGGATTTAAAATGATAACCAAAAACAAGGTTTTCTTATCCTTTTTAATTCTGGGATCTGTATTCTTTTTTGCAACGAAAGTACGATGTGAAACTGCAAACGAGGTTTTTGAAAAAGCTGCTAAGCAAGGCACGATTGAAAGTTACATAGATTTTCTGAGGCATTATCCAGAAGATGCTCGTGCTGGCGAGGCACGGCAAGGAATTGAAGATATTATAATTGCTCAAATTAGAAATAAAGGAACCAAAGGTAGGTTTATCATTGAAGGAATTTCTCCCAAAGTTGTAAGTGGGAACATTTTTCGCCCTATAAAAAATGGCCTTGCAGCAGGACCGCTTAAAAATGGCAATTATGCTACTACGATGACTGTTAGCAGCGTTACACAGAAATTAGGGTTAAGTAGCAATATAACATACGGGTTTAAAGTCTGGGAAGATGATCCAAAAATGAAAGAACCGCCCCCTCTAAAGTATTTTGAGGTCGTATGGAGTGAAACTGGCTTGGCATCGGAAAACGTGCCTAAAGCTGTATTGATTGGGAAGCCTGAAGAAAATGGATGGAGAGGATCTACTGTAACAATTGTCGGACGGGACGGTCCTCCTAGTAATGCAGAATTGTGGTTACTCGAAGCAGAATATCCTAAAGACTACATTCTCCTTTCCATTCAAAATATTGCTATGATTCCTGAGGTAGAAGGAACGGTATTGCGTTTCAAAGGCGAAGTGCGATTTAGAGATTATATTTTTAAAGGTGAGAAAAGCGATCCCTTAAGTTTCCTTTTTCATAAAGATGGATTCGTATATCTATATGGAAAGGGCGAGTTAATCCTAAGGGATGGCAGCATGGTAACTTTTCCGCCAAACAAGTAGAGACTGAAATACACTACACAAAATAGTGGGCTAAGACTTTGGAAAAGACGATACAAAATGGCAAGAGTGGTGGGAAAAGAATAAGGGGAGATTTGAAAAAAATGATGAAAAATAAAACCGATTTTATTTTTTTAATTTTAGTTTGTTTTATTGTCTCAGTGCCAGAAATTTATGCCCAACCAAAGATTTCCAAGGAAAAGATTCCTTCTGCCATATCTGGTGAGGTAAGAGCTCAAATTGAAAGATTATATTCGGATGACCCAACGGAACGCCAAGATGCTGCTTCTCAATTAGGAAATATGAGAGAAAGGGCAATTTCTGTAGTGCCATTTCTAATAGCAATGTTAGGCGATGCAGGAGATGGTAAATTGATTATAGGTGTCGACACGCCTGATGGAGTAAGATTTAAATGGATAGTTTCAACTTTTTCACCAACAAATCCGGGAAAAAGGGATTTTCCTGGTGAAAGCGCAAGAATGGCCCTTGTCAAAATAGGCAAAGTGGCTATAGAGCCATTAATTAAAGCACTTAAAGATGAAGACCTTACTGTGCGGTTTAGCGCCGCATCAGCCTTGGGGGACATAAAAGATAAGTCTGCGGTCGAGCCTTTGATTACACTTTTTAAAGATAAATATGCTCCTGTGCGGTTTAGCGCGGCATTGGCTTTAGGAAAAATAAAAGATACTCGAGCTATCGATTCATTAACCCTACTTCTTAATGACGAAGATCCTGCTGTTAAACAAGCTGCAGAAAATGCGCTGAAGGATATAACCGGTAAAAATCACCGATAGGTCATAAAAATAAGAAATTTATTTCTACCTCGTAGGGGGGATAATGGATTTTCTGTTTGAGATAATTAGATCTGCGTCATGGCATTTGCATACTTTTGGAATTGCCGCAGTCCTCGGTTTCGCCTGTATCATCAACCCGGCTTTCAAAAAAAAGTCACAGGCGCGTCGAATAAACCGGAATAAATGGTGTCTATAGAGAAAAGGGGAGAAGCCGTATGAATAAAAAAAGAAATCACGTAATTTTATTTTCAACTTTCATTTTATTTTTTCTAATATTAACCTTTGCTGAGTGGGGAACGTTTCTAACAGACATGCAGTCTTTTGAGTTTGGAAGAGGGTTTTCACGGAACGTATATCTAACGGTATTTGGATGGAATAGCTACTTTCCACTATTTGACATCCCAATGTATAATTGGCTAGCGGTAGCGTCGAGCTTATTGCTCGCTTTTTCAGCGATGATTAATTTAATGAAGCCCGCTAAAATTCTTAAAACACTTTGTATCATTTTTGGCGTATACTCTATAGTACATTTATTAGCTTTTTTGTACTTCGTCAAAACTGCGACAAGGGCTACTGTTGGTATTGGATCAATTGCCACGTTAGCAATAACTATTGTCGCCATGGTTTTTGCTATTACAAGTTTTAGGCTAACAAAAAACAACTAATAGGCTATGCGTAGCTCGGTAACGGTCCTAAATAAAAATGAATAAAATAGAGACAGCGACTATTTTCGAAATGGCAGGAGTGGTGGGAGGAGGGGGAAGGGGATGAAGAACGTACTTGTGGAAGTTGACACTTTGGACCATGTTGTGTGGCCGCGTAAATGTATCGGGTGTGGGACTGAACTCACCTCAGAAGTATCAAGCACATTCGAGATCAATATCAGGAAAGGCGCTCGGGTTGCGTTTTCGAGATCAACACCCAAAAAAATGTCCATAAATCTGTGTGATAGGTGCTCATGGAGAATTTCGATATGGGACAAGTTCGGAAAATTGGGTGGCATCATTAGCTTCATTAGTGAGACTATGAAAAGGAGAATCGAAGGGGTGAAGTGTACTCGCCGGTCTAAGAAAGAATGGGTTTTCTCATTTCGCAACCTAGTGTTTCGAAATGAATTTACAGAAGTAAATATAAAAGGAAAGCACAAATGTTGTTTGTCCCAAATTTCTGAAGATTGAATTTAGCTCGAGGAGGATATAATGTTTATACCGTTACCGTTATGGTTTTTGCTCTTTTTTCTAGTAGCCCTTGTCTGTTGGAAGCGTTTCATGGGCTCCAAAAAAAGAAACCTGACTATCAACGAGGAAGCGGGAAAGCAAAAACGCCTTGAAAAAGCGAAGGTCCGTAAAAAAGCTTTGGGGATTATAGCAATTGGGTTGGTATGGTCTGTTCTTAGCTTGTTCGGCATTTTAGTCCATGGTGACTTTCTGTTCGGAAACTTCTCTGAAAGCTTGGTTTATATACCATCCGGTAGAGGCATAGGCTATCTATTGGGCAACGTGTTGAAAATATTGAAAATATCTTTCTCATTACTTCTGCTTATTATAGTAGGCTGTGGGCCGGGGACATTAGTCGTGGGGATATGCCAGTTATTTACCGGTAAAAAACCAAAAGAGTGGTAAGTTGGGAACGATCCAGCTAATTCCGGGAACGGTCCCTTTAGAGGTACTACCAGATACCGTAAAATGGAGCTTCCAGCTAATGCAATGCCTCCACACATAATTGATCTTAATCCCACTTTTAAATTATACAACAATTCTGTAAATAAAGGGCGGATAGCATTGTTCCTCGGTTCCTTATGTTCTGGTGCATTGTTATTTTTAGCTTTCTATATGGGGAAGAAATACTTTAAGAATGACTAAAATGGATTTAAGAAGGAATAGGAAAAGATTATGAGACATAAAATTATTTTAGCGATTATATTTATTGTATCCGTTGCTGCAATACTATGCAGCTGTGCAATGGGTGCCCCTAAATGGACGACTTACGCAGAATATATGAAAATCGTAGATGATTATAAGCGTAAGGATACAGATACTCTTCTTGAAGAGCTTAAAAGCAGCGATCCCATAGATAGACAGCTTGCAGCATTAGGGTTGGGCGCCAAGGGTAAAGAAGCCATAGAGCCGCTTCTTGCATTATCAAAAAGTTCCTATTATGGGGATCGCTTTTACTCTATCAGCGCATTATCCGATATATATGAAACGACGCATGATGAAAGAGCTCTCAGAGTTGTTATCGAGGGAGTAGAAGATAATAATACCGTTGTTGCTTTAGGCGCTATCGCCTGCCTTGATATAAATAATCCCAAGGTGATAGATGCTCTTATTAAGGCATTAAAAGATACAAGAAAAGATTCGGGAGGCAATAGCATCCAAGATTATGCTGCAAAATCTCTTGCAAAAATCGGGAAACCTTCCGCTGAATCCCTGATCAAAACCTTGGAAGACAAAGATCCTCAGGTAAGGTATAGAGCCGTAAAAGCATTAGGGGATATAAAGGACGAAAGAGCAACCGTACCCCTTATCAATCTCTTGGGTGACAAGGTTACTGTATCTATAAGGTATCCAAACGAAAACTCAAATCCCATAACCGAAACGGAAGAGGAAATACGAATGATAAACCTGCAAAGGTCTGCATTTCCTACGCCAATGGATTACCTTAGAGAAAATAAATATGCAAGAGAGCCTTTCCCCACAGCTATGGCTCATAGGCAAAGAGATGCGGGTGCTGAAGGTGCTGGTATAATGGCGAAGAATGTAATCAATTGGATGCTTAAAGAAAGGTCTTACAAAATCTCAATCAGTGAAGTATCAAGACTAGCCTTGGTAAATATAGGACCGCCCGTTACAGAACATATAGCTCCTCTTCTCAAAAGTGACGATAGCTATATCCGCTCTGGCGCGGTCTATGTTGCCGGAGGCGTAAAAGCCGTATCGCTTACAGGGGCGATAGCCGATATTTTGAAAAATGACAATGACCCCGAAGCCAGAAAAACCGCTGCCTTATCATTGGCCGAGATAGGCGATAATCGAGCCGTAAGATACCTTAATGAAGCTCAAGCAACGGAAAAGAAGAAAGACGTAAAAGACGTGATAGCATATTCGATTAAGAAGCTTGAAAATGCTGTGCCTACGGTAATGCAAGGCAATTAAATCTATAAAAGCGTTTATGAACAAGAGAATAACCGCGATCTTTGCGTAGGCTTGGCTTTATGTGCCAAGATAGATTGGAAAGTTCAGAAAGTGAGGACGCAATGAGAAAAGTATTATTTGTTGTAGGAATATGGATATTGTTTTTTGTGGTTAGTCTTTTCCCTGTAGTAAAAATGGCTTATCGACAGCAAGCCGACTTTAAGAATCTAAATGATACTTTCAAACAAGAAAGAGCTTCTTTAAAGAATGATTTAAAGAAAGATTTTGGCGTGGATATTTCCGATGCGAAAACGAGTAGTAAGACCGCTACTAAAGAAACACAAGACATCGCCCTTGCATCTCTTAAACACCCTGCTATAATGTGGCGTCTTGACGAATTTAAAGATTCGGTAAGACAAAAACAGCTTGAAAGATATGGTGATGGAAAGACAAAAGGAACGCTACAAAGGTCTTGGGAAGATTTTGCAGACTCCGGACCATACAATCGTATTAGCTACAAAATTTACAGTATATTGAAATGGATTTTTCATAAAGCACCGGGAACTATTATTAGAATAGGGCAGAGATATTTAATAGGGGAAGCAAGCTATGAGTTGACTTATGGAGAACGTGATGCTAGTACGGGGGATATTGTTGCCAAAAGCCCGACTTATAATCTCTGGAATTCAGAAGCTGATGTTACCGAAAGCGTGGGCGAGGTTGTATGGTATGGAATAGGTGCCCCTGTTATAGCATTTATGGTTCTTATGCTACTTATTGGCGGTATTCAAAAACTACGTAAGAAATAATAAAAGGAGAAATTTATGACCGATGTAAAAAATACCAGCACAATATGGAAGCGGCTAAAAAAAGTTTTAATTTGCATCTGCATAGCAGGGCTTTTTATAGGAATGCAGTCAGGGGCAAAAAATAATCCTTATGAAAACGGAGCAGAAATAGGATGGTGGTTGGTAGTCTGCGGAGTAGCGGGTTATGTAGCCGTGAAAATTAGGGGCTGGATATCTCGAGAAGAAGCAAGGGTTAAAATATGGAGCGTTCTTAGCCTTATGGGTGGTGCTATTTTTACACTAAGCCTTTATAAGATATGGACCCTTTCTTATTTTAGAGGCGGAAGCGCTGCATCAGGTACTTCAATCATCGGTTTGGTCTGTTTTATTGCAGGACAAATTGGTGTTAAGTGGAATCTTCGTAAGTCGTAGCTAAAAAATAAGAGATATTTAATCAATGTTTATGCAGCGCATCTTTAGCCAAAGAATTTCCTCAATATAAGGACAAGTTCCAGGAAATCACACAAAGCCTTGAGATTATAAGTAAGTAGATTTTATATAGCCAATCGAATACTATAATAAACCCTCCGAAGTTTACTATGTTATTGAATTCTCTTCAAAAGTATCCCCTCCTTACATAAGTTGCTGAATCAAAAAGGCCCATTTTCTGTACCCGCGAGATTTCCCATTTAATACGTGTATATATGATAGAAAGAGGGGAGAAAAGCTATGCCGCGGGCTATTGATACTGAATTAGAGATAGTAAAAGATGTAGACGGCAAAAAAAATGGCGAAAATGGGATATATCGCAAGTATGATAGCTCCGTAATTCAGCTGATCTCCGCTTGGCCTAAGGTGTTGCAGGTTCTGAAAGGCGAAATTCCCACCCCTGAAATTGCAGAAATATTCCTGACTAATTTTTGCAATTTTGGATGCCCTCACTGCAGGTTCCGGGCTTACCACGGCAATAATTCGGCATATATGGATATAACTGTCTTAGAGAGACTTTTAGATGAACTTAGCCAAAATAATGTCAAGGCAATTGAACTATCGGGCGGCGGAGAACCTTTAGCGCATCCGCAGATTGAGCAGATATTTGATTGTTTAATCCAGAAAAGATTTCGAGTCGGCCTAATTACAAACGGTTACCGATTTACGAATTCAAAAGCCTTAATGAAGAAAGCGATAGAATGTTGCAACTGGATAAGATTTTCGGTCGATGCTTTTACCGACGAAACTTATAGGAGAGCTCATGGAAGATGCGAAATCAGCTACCAAGAGTTAAGGCAATCTATTTCCAATCTTGTAAATATAGCAGGCGAGACACCCAAGATTGGGCTTAAGATCCTCATCTCGAAGCTGAACGCCGAAGATTCTCTTCTGGCAATTAAAGAATCTCTGGAACTAAAGGTGGATTATCTTCAATTCAAATTTTTAGGGTATCCAGCGGAATTGGCATTATCGGATGGGCAGATTGACAGCTTAACAGAAAGAATTCAGGAGCAGATAGATTTGCTTAAAGGCCAGAATTTAGTCGCTGAGCTTATTCCTGCCTATAGAGGAAAATTAACTTATCAGAAATGTCTTATGACTTTTTTGCATCCTGTAATCGATTGGGACGGGGAGATATATGTCTGCGCCTTCTTTGAGCACAGAAAAAAACAACACTCATTAGGTAATATAGGCAACGGCGGATTTTTTCATCATTGGGAATCTTTGCGCCATAAGAAAGTTTTTAACGGGATTGACCCGGCAACCTGTGTACCCAACTGCCCAATGCTCAGGTATAATCCGGTGATAAATTTTATTAAAAATGACTGGTACAGATTCGCATTTATCTAAGAGGGTTTACGGATGGTTAATCTAAAAAGAATCAGATTAGACCCGGACGGCTTAATAATTCAAGACCAGAAGGGAAGAATGAAGCGAATTTCCTTAGGCCGGCAGGAAATTAATGCGGTTAAATCCAGATATGAATCTGGCTTAAAGATTCTCAGTAAGAGATACAAGGAGCTAAAGTATTTTTTCAGGAAAGGTATATTAGATGCTAAAGTGGATATAGTTGATGAAGAGGCCGATTGTCTTAACCGGCCTTTAAGGATATACTATGGTATAGAACCAAGATGCAATTTAAGCTGTGGGTTTTGCGGCCCAAGAGATCTTCATGATAGCTTTCTGCCTGCTCCAGAAGAGAAAGAGGATTTTCTTCTTAGGGAAGTATCTAATAGCGGCGCCTTCCAGATACAGTTAACTGGAGGCGAAATAGGGATAAGAGGGTTTGACCTTTTAAGGCTACTCCAGAAGACCAGAAAACTGGGGTTAGGGGTTATATTATCAACAAATGGCGTCTGGCGGTGTCTTGGCAAGAAGGAAAAGTTAATGAAAGAAATGGCAAGATGTGGTAACATAATACAAACAAAGATAAGCATAGAAGGAACGCCCGGGTTTCACGAATCAGTAAGGGGCAAAGGAACCTATAAAGAGGCAGTTGATACGCTGGCTAAATTGACCAAACATGGTTTAAATCCTAGAATAAGTACAACTATCTTTAGATCTTCATGCAATAAAAAAGAGCTTGAGCATTTAGTAAGCCTCGCGCAAAAATATTCCGCTGGATTTCAACCCATTCCTCTTAGGTCAATTGGTAGAGCATCTGACCTCAAAGAGGAAATTCCCCCGAAAGAATCACTCATAGAATATACACGCCACGCAACGGAATTAAGGAAGAAAACAGGCGTGCCGGTTACTTTCAATTTTGATATATTTGAAGAGGGGCGCCAAGTCCCTATTTATGATCTCCATAGGCCGGTTTCTTGTGGAGCGCCATTATGGGGTGTGCATATTACCCATAATGGAGAGGTTTATCCTTGTGGTTTCGCTCAGGAAGTTAATAAGGGAAAGACATTTCTTGCTGGAGTGGTGACGACGAAAAATAGTTTACAAGATATATGGCTTCATAGCGAGGTGCTAAGAAATGTCAGATATGCAGGTAAATCTGACAAATGTAATTTATGTGAAGATTACAGTAAAGGATGCTGGGGTGGCTGTTGGGTAGTTGCTTGGTTAAAAACAGGAAAGATTAATGGAATAGATCCTTATTGTTTAAGAGAAAATTGAGGAAGAGTGCGTGTGCTGATTAGTAAATAAAACAAAGAAATATAGCATTTCGACAGGAGATTAAAATGCATCTGGCGGTTTTCGGCGATGTACATGGTAATTTAGAGATGATGTATAGGTATGTTAGGAATTGGGAACAAAGGCAGAATATTCAGGTTTCCGCTATTTTACAGACTGGCGATTTAGGCGTGTTCCAATGGGGAGGGCCGCTGGATAAAGCAACAACTCGGTATGTTAGAAATGATCCTACTGAGCTCGGCTGCGCCGATTATATTGTCGGGAAAAAAGAGGCATCTCATCTTACTTTGTTTGTGCGAGGCAACCACGAAGATTTTAATTTTTTGATGGGGGCCGGTAATACACATATTGACCCCTCCGGGTCGATTAGGCATTTAAGTTCGGGCGAGGTATTTGTAATTGAAAAAGGGAAAGAAATAGTTAAGGTGAGCGGATTAGGAGGGATTCTTAATCGCGAAGGTTCTGCTAAGGAGAACGGGAAGAAATATTTTACCGATAAAGAGTGTGACCACCTACTTCGCTTAGAAAAAGGCAGTGTGGATATTTTGCTTTTTCATGAAGCGCCTAAAGGTTACGGTGCCAGGGGACTTTCTGATACCGGCGCTGATGAAGTTACTCTGCTTATTGAGCATCTTCAGCCGCATTTAGCATTTTACGGGCACTATGGGTATCCGCCAGAGCCATTTCATATTGAAAAAACTCTCTGTGTTGGGATGAATAATCCAGATGCTTTACGCCTGCCCAACCGAGACGGGGCAATGGGGATTATTGATACAGGCAATTGGGTTTTTGAATTTGTGCGTGAAGGAGAGATATAAGGGATAAAAATAATATTTATAGTTATTTGGTGTCTCGTGTCACAAGGGTGCTTAAAAAATAAGCGTTGGGATTGGAAAAAGTGAATAAAAAACAAGTAATAAGTGGGTGCGCTGTTATGTTGATGCTTACTGTAGCTTGTTCCGTTTTTGCTAATAGAATACGAGAACCGTCGAACCATAACGATAAAGATCTTTTAATAGTGGCTGATCAAAAATACTATTGGGGTCCCGAGGGTAATGCGGGGGTATCAATTTTTGGCAAATTTAATTCTTCCAAACAGATGAAAGAAACGCTCGATTTATCAAAAGAGATAGGCCGATTTAAATCAAAGAAATGGACACTTTCCGATGTATTGATATCGATGGATTTAAACGCAAATGGCGATGTGGCAAGTTGGATAGTATCGGGCCCAAAGCCGCTTTTGCTGGGTTATCTAAAGGAGCTAAAAAACCGGTATCAGGATAAGACGTTATTCTATGATTTTAGCTATACATTTATAGAATGCAAACCAACTGCATATTTGGAGCAAGAGGAGTAAAAAAGCATAATTTTTGCTGCAATCATTAATTGCCATCGCGATTATATTGTTTGACGAAATAAGCCGCGAGAAATCTGTAAAAAGTAATGTATATATAATAGAAGATCTGAAGCTTTGACAAACCAATTAAATGTACCAAATGCGGAGGTTTTCTCATGACCAAGAATATATTAGAGAATAAGTTATGGCGTATGGTCAGTGCTTCTTTACTAATACTCCTTTGCGGGTGCGGGATCCGTTCGGGTAATACCACGATTGAAGCCGAGGGACGACTTCTAACAGATATGGTTATAAGCGGAAAAACAATGGAAGATCGTTTATGCCTTATTGCCGATAATATTTCCTATTATCTGGCAATTGAACCCGGCTGTGAATTTATAGGAGCAGATAGACAGGAAGACAAAGAGGCGATTTTCGCTAAGAACGATGTTTATTTGTACCTTGGTGAGAAATACCGTGTGCGGGGCAAAGTAAGGTCGTTCAAAATAAAACCAACGGATAGCGATATTGTCAGAGTATCATCCGACGAGCTTGAAAAGCTAAGAAAGAACGCTAAGGAAATAGTGGTAAATCGTATAGAGTATGTCAAGCTTATTAAAGAAACAATGGCGGAACAAAATAAGAAATAAACGAACTTAACTAATAAGGAGGTCGTCATGAAAGTATTTGGCAAAGCAGGCATGTTGATTTTATTTGTGGCATTGTTAGGGGTTGGTTTTTCTTACGGTCAGCGCTCTGAAGAAATTAATGCTGATCTTGAAAAACAAAATCAGGGAAGTTTTGTGTTGACGGTATCCGAGCCTGACGCCAAAATATTTATTATTCCTTGTGAATCAGGAATTATCCATTCTCACGAGGAGCTTGTAAAGCTCAGGGACGCAATTTTAGAAGCCTCTCTCATTGATTCTAACAAAGAACTTATTGTCAAACCGGGTAAATATCTTATCGCAATAAAATCTGTTGTGCCTAGAGATTCTACTCTTATTGCAGATCTTGGTTCTGCTGCACCGGATAATCTATTAATTCCTTCTTCCAAAACAGGCGGATATCGAATGGTGATTGGGGGCGGTCCAACCGAAGGCTGTATATTTAAAAAGATTAGTGATGTGTTGAATAAAAAATATGATTATTTAAAAAAGGAAGGCGTAAAGGAGCTTATGTTTCGTTTTTCTCAAGGCGAGCCAACAATGGAATTATGGCTCTTAATCGAAGCGACTATAAAACCCGGCTTAATTTGGAGAGAGAGTTTTCAGGTTTCTCCTCAATAAGCCTAATTTAGTTCAGAAGTTTCATAATAGCCATTAAATATGAAACAAGTAATCCTAAGAACGGCAAAAATTAATCCTTCAAGGACCATTCTCTTCGGCGTCTCGGGTGGCGATTGCCCGGGATTGAATGCGATTTTAGCGGGGTTAGTAGGAAGCGTAGGAAACTCAGGCATTAAGGTAGCTACATTACAAGGCGGATTCCAAACCTTGTGCGCAAAACCAGCAAAGTTTATGAAAGGTTTGCGGGTGGTCAACCCGGACGAAGCGGAAATCCTTGCCGTGTTGCCTTCCATCATTGCCAACTCATCACGGACAAAATTAGATGAGGATAATCAGGGAAATGCTATTAACAATGTCAAAGATTTCTATGCGGTGATTTTGGTAGGCGGCGATGACCATGCCCATCAGGCGGGTAAATTGGCCAATCTACTTAAAGAAAGAAAAATTCAGGTGCCGATATTTATTGCGCTTAAAACCGTAGATAATGATACTGCTGCCAAGCCTATAGGTGCCGATACCGCCATCGAACATCAAAGAGGGGATTTCTTAAGCACTGCGATGACTGCCTGGGCGCACCGCAAGACTTCTGTTTATGAGAATATGGGAAGGGACCGCGGGTGGGTTACTATTGGCGCGGGAGATATACGTTTAAGTGAGCGTGACAAAGAACATCCCCAGAGAGCTTGGATCCTTAAACAGGTAGGGCCGGCGATTGTTAACCTTATTCCTGAAAAGCCGTCTTATTTAGTCGATTTATTAATTGAAATCACAGAACGCATGAGCCAGGAAGATATTCTCTATGACGCTAGGCTGCGGCCTATAGGAAAAACCTTAAGGCTTTATGCTCTTCCTAATGTCTGCGAGGGCTACCAATTTAAAGACTTTGCCAAAAGTCATCAAAAAAATAAAGACACCCTCTTCTATCAGTTACTGGCCTTAGATCATATCTTAAAGGCAAAATTTTATGCTACCAAGGAATACGATATTCACGGTAATCCCAAATTAGCAGGTTTATCGGATTATATTGTTTCGGCGATTAAATACATTCCCGCGTTAGCAAGATATGACAGTCGTCTTAAGAAAGCGGTGTGTTTATTACGCAAACGTATGCGGGAGGCAGGCGTTTTGGAAAAAGAGATTTTCGGTAAAGAAGGCCGTCTTGAGATCATCACCGGCACGCGCCAGAATATGCCCAATTATATTATCCGGGGTCTGGAACAAAACATTTACGATAAAACCTATGGCTTAAATATCGGCAGGCATGCCTTTGGCGTAATCCAAAAAGCTAGAAAGCAGATTGTCGCAGGCCAAACGCTCACCTATATCGGCTTTGTTATTGCTATTAATAAAGATGAAGATCCGCGTACTACTGAAGTTAGGTTAATACCTGTTGAAGATGCTGCTAAGTGTGTGGATGTTACTACTGTTTATACGGATGGCGAACTGCGAAAGATGGGAGTATGGTGGAAGATCCATGTAAAGACAATGCATAGAGATTTATGAGAGGAAGGAGTTTATATAAGATGCATAAATTAATTTTGCCGGTAATCTTTTTAGTTTGCCATACTTTAGCGTTTCAAGCCAGAGCAGAAGAACCACAACCAAAAATAACTCCAACAAATATTCGTATGGCATTTGTAAATGATGGCAGCATCTTTTTGGTTGGGCGCGATGGTCAAATAAGTAATTCAGGAGTATCGGGGATTAGTCCAGTGCTATCTCCCGATGGTCAGAAACTCCTTTATACCGGTATTCAAAAAACAGAGAAAGTTTACCCTGCGTCACCGCAGTATCCACGATATGGAACCACTTATGCCTTGACTGGTGTCTACCTGTGGGATCTTGAAACAGGAGTTCGGAAAAAACTATCCGACGTTGGTGAAGCAATGGATATTTCTCCAGGCCCCAAGGCATTGATTACCAAAGACAAAATGACTTATATAGTAGGCCTGCCAGACGGTAAAGCGGAGAAAGTAGACAGCGCTAGAGACGCCTTCTGGCTTGGGGATAACGAGATATTATATGAAAAATCCTTTCAGATCTGGCAGTACAATTTCAAAACTAAGAAGCGTGCTATCTTAATGAAGTCTCCGGGCTTGGTTCTTAAGGAAGGGCTCGGGGATGACCCTTCACGCTTGCTCAAGACAATATTTTCTAATAAAACCGTAAGCGGGCAGCAAAACCTGCGCTCTTTTGCAGATGGCAGCAAGGTTGCTTTCGTTCAGTTTGACGTGTCCATAACGGAAGAAAAATACTCGCTTGTCTACGTTGATGAAGCTTTGAACATATCGTACCATCCTCTAATTTCGGTTCAAGGCTCGGACCCAAGGCTTGGCCCCATCCTTCGACTTGCAGTATCGAAAGATGGTGCAAAAATCGCCTTCGCCAGAAAAGACAAATTTAAAAAAACCGAGGCGGTTTTTGTAGCCCAAATTCCCACTCAGGCTCAAGTCGTGCTTAATACGCCGGCAATCACGCAGGTGTGTGAATACTCCTCGATTGACGAATTGACTTTCTGGGATTCCGATACACTGCTTGTTTGCGTCATTGACAAGGCCAAGACTTACATCCCCCTCGAAGGTGGAGCGACACTTGTGATTGGGGCACGACAACTTGAACCAAGCCAGATTGAAATGATGGGCTTGAACAAATCTATCTGTGAGGCTGATACCATTTACAGAGTAGATCTAAAAACAAAAGAGCAGCATGTATTTTCGAGCGGACACGATATGGCCATCCCGAAATAAACATTGGGGATAGAATAGGGACAGCAGTCGTTTTGGGATAATATGAAAAAGCAAACGATAGAAGGACTCAACACCTTTGGCAATTTTATGATTTTGGCGGGGCTTATTGCCTTAGTATTATGGTTGAAGTTATTGAGAACTGAATCTCCGATTTTAATCTTTCTTGGTTGGCTGGTTGGCATCTTCGCTGTTGTCGGGATCATTGCGAAAACTATGTGCGCAAGGGGGCGATCAAGGTAAAAGAAAAGGAGAAGAGAAAATGAGATTTCATAACTTTCTAGTGTTTTGTATTGCAACAAGTATCATATGCTCGGTCGCCGGTGCTCAGGAACTTGCCGAGAAAGACCTGCAAGTTTTGAAAAGTCGGCATTGCAATACAAAAGCTCTCCTATTAATGACAGGACAAGAGGACGAGAGGGGATGGGTGCTCGAGTTACGAGAAAAAGATGATAAAATTGAGCGTGTCGTGACAGCGGAAGGAGGAAAAGATGTGGGAACTGCAACTGGAAGTAAGGTAACATTTGAAGATAAAGCACCCGATCCACAATCTATGCTTCAAGGAGAGAATCTTGTCGAAAATGTCCACAAAAGAGGATTTGTGTTTTACAAAAGTAAAGAGACGGATGTAGGTAGACTATATGTGACAGACTTCGATGACCAGTGCGGTGGCATAAATGGAGATATTCTATCTTGTCTTGGTATTGGATCGAAGCTTCGCTTCGATACGGAAAACTGGGTGGAGTTTTTTAACAATAAGTATAGAAAAGGTGGAGTCATAATTAAAGAGGATGGTGCAACCTTTGAAAAAGGAACAGAAGCGTTGGTCAACGGCCAGATTAGCGTTTATGGCGGCGCAAGATGGGATGCCGTTAAAAAGGAAAAGAGCAAAGATTAAATAAGGGGATGGGGAGCAGTAAAAATTGATGAAAGTGGCTTTTTATTTAGGCATAGTGGTTTTACTCATTGTTTCCGCAATATTTATACGCGGACAATATCAACGCCGTTTGCTTAGAGAAGGTTTGGATAAGGTTGAAAAAGTAAAGATTATTTATTATGGGGGAAATTACCAATCTGGCAGTGGCAATGTCACTGTTCTTACCGCTGGTAAAGATAAAGATTTAATTTCTGAACTGTATAAAAAAATAGCTGGTACAAAACTGTCAATGTACGCAATTCCTGATGAGGAAGAGAGACAGGAAAGCGACCCCTTGTTTGAAATAAATTTTACTTATAAAAATGGTGAAAGCGATAAAATTGAATCTACCGAGACAGGAGAAGGTATTTACAGGCGTTTGTTTGGTGACGGGTGGGTCGGCGGGGCATGCGGGGATCTTCTAGGTATCATAAAGAGTTTGGTTGCTCAAGGTGTGCCGGAGAGGATGTGAATTAAAATGTGGTTTTTTAATCGAAAGTCTAAACGATTTTCATCACCTTTGCTCGAATTATCACTCAATACAATTCTTGTCATAGATGATGAACCATTCGAGTCTATTCAGATGAGTCTTGAAAGCTCATTGCTTATCGGTAAAGCGCTTGCTAATCAGTTTAATGAGTATTACGGCATATCTACAGATGAAGCGTCAGATCTTCTAAGCGAATATAATTATAAAATCATTGTCGATCTTCGGCCCGGTAACGCCAATGAAGAAAAGCTGGATAAATATTGTAAGGTTAAAAACATAAAAATGTTACGTTCTACCGCCCGTGCTGGCACGAAGATAAGTAACTTGGCGACTATAAGTCCTTTACTAATAGGTATCAATCTATTGCTTGACGCCGGTGTGGAGCTATCTCCAGATGAAGCGGAGGCGGTAGCTGGCAGCCTGTCTGAATTTGAACGCAATGAAAATTTGGGGATGCTTATAGGAAACAAGCGGCGCGGCGCCTTGGCGCGAGGTGAATTTATTATTAATGCCATCAGCGGTGGTGGAATAAGTTATTCCCTTAATTTAAAAAGAGAGATGGGTAATACTTTTAACGCCCTCTTGAGGCTTTTGGAAGATCGGAAAGGACGCTATAAGGTGAAGCGGATCAGGAGTATCAAGTTTTTATGAATGGAAGTGAAAATATCTTTGTTGGTTCAGTCACGAGATATAATCGATGATTATATATATCAGTAGGCAGAATTGACTAAAACTTTATATTGCAACACATTGTTAAGTATGGCAGATAAGTGGGTATCGCCTTTGAGTTACATCCAGAAATAATGTAAGGAGAGAAGCAAGATGAGCAAATACTTATTTAAAATCATTTTTATCATTATGGTCGTTAGTTGGGTGTTTGCAGCCACGTCATTTTTACAAGGATGCCAGAAAATTGAAAATAACAAAAAACAAAAAAGCGGCAACATCAACGCTCCTATTTTTAAAGAAATCGGCGTATCTTCAAAGACAGGCAAAGCAGAAGAGCGTCATTTCTATCTTGATAAGAATAGTAAGGGAGAAGTTGTTCCGGTATACTTTGATACTGCGGAAAAAGACGAAAAATAAAATTAGTTAATGAGCAATATTAATGCCGCTTGTTTAAGGGGCATGTGATAATATCTTTGCTGTCATAAAGAATCTGGTCGCGAGAAATTAAGCAAAAGATTTGTATATCTTATATGAACAAATCATAATAGGGGGAAACAACCATGCTTAAGCTTAAACCAGTGTTGTTTACTCAATCAGTATTTGGTTTTTCTTTTGGTGTTTTATGTGGTCTCTTTGCGCTTGTGGCTGGATTTCTTTCGAAAGATCCTAATTCTGTGGGTTTCAAATTTTTGGATATGGAAACCAAAGGAGCAAATGCCGGTATAGCAATATGTATCATGGGACCTTGGATCTTTTTCATTCTATTTTTGATTTGGAGTTTTATGGCATGGAGTATATATGCTATAGTATCAAAACTTTTCCGTTTTTCTTGGTTAAACGTGCCTTTTAAGTGGAAGCAAAGTCGAGAGAAAGTTACTTTTCTTGGATTTGTTAGCACACAGGCATTTCTTGGGATTTTTTATGGTTTATCTATTGCATTTTTATCGCTCACTCTTTTTTTCATGAATGGAGGTTATGATATTGTAAGTCCATTAGACTTTCTTAAATTTCGCGGTGGCATAGCTGTGTTTACTCATTTTCTTTTTGATCCTATTCTTTTTTGTTTTGTGACGAGCTTATTAGCTATGGTAGTTTACTTGCCATGCCACTTTCTTTATCGCTTATTTGGCGGTGTATTCTTTGAAAGCTGGATCTATCTGTATAGTAGTCCTAAATAATAGGAGGTTCCTGTGGAATGTAAAAAGACAAAAACTAAAGAATCGTCGATTAAAGTAATCTGTGGTTTTGTTGTTGTTTTGATAGGATGGGCAATAGGATTTCTTGCGCTCCGCAGCCAGCTGTTGTCTTCCATTGGAGGCAGTAGCGGTATTGTTTTTTGGAATCTTATTCTTTTCGCGATCGGGTATCATTTAGTCGGTCGGCTAATAGAGAAGCTATTATGCCGCAATAAGGGTTAGATAAGATGAAGCCCCATATCCTAGTTATATCATTTGCAATGATTCTTCTCTTGAGTTTTCCTTTGGTAGTCTGTGCTGATGAAGTCGAAAATTTAATTAAGCAACTTAACAGTGATTCTTCTGAGGTTTGCGAAAGCGCCGTCAAGACCTTGTTGAAAAGCCAGAACAATTTGGGCATGGTGGCCATAGCCGAAGAGTTATGTAAGTCAGATAGTCGTTACCGAATAAAAGATGCGCTCGTCAAGACCGGGACGCTGGCCGTAGCACCCTTGATCGATTTATTAAAACACACTGATGAACAGGTTCGCAGCGCGGCCGCATCATGTCTGGGGGAGATCGGAAATATGAGCGCGGTGGAACCATTAATAGTTTGTTTGAAAGATGAGTCAAGTTCGGTACGCGAAGAGGCGGCCAAAGCGTTAGGAAACCTTCGGGCTACTAAAGCAGTAGATTCTCTTCTCGGCCTTATAAGGGATAACATATTGGTAAGACAGGAGGCTATCGAGGCCCTTGGGAAAATAGGGGATGAGAGGGCGGTTCCAGAGCTAATTGACGCATTGAAAGAAACAATACGTCAGTACCCAACGCTTGACAATACATGCCGGGTCTCTCAGCTTGCGGCCGCGCTTGGTCGCATCAAGTCACCAGAAGCAATACCGATATTAGTTTCATTGTTGGGCTATGGCAACTCAGGTACGCGCTCATGCGTTGCAGAGGCGTTGGATTCAATTGGCTATATCCCCGCTTCGGACACTGAGAAGATCGATTTTTTGGTAGCAAAAGGCGATTGGCTTGCAATTGCTAAAATGGGGAAACCTGCTTTGAAGCCTACTTTGGGTTGCTTAAAAAATGGTGACCCTATAATCCGCGCAGGTGCGGCAGAAGCACTTGGCGACATGGGTGATGTGTCTGCCGTGGATTCTCTTATCGCGGTGGCAAAAGATTCAGAGGCTCTTATTCCTTCAGCCGCACCGAAATCCGGCGGTGCGCTGAACGGCAGAAGCTATGATGACATTATAAGAGAAACTGCTATTAAGTCGTTAGGCAAGCTTGGAGATCGGAAGGCCATCGTTCCTCTTAGTGCAATGCTACCGGAATGGGGTCTAAACAAGGTGCTTGCGGAGTCTTTGAAACGCTTAGAATGGAAACCTCAAACTGAAAGGGAGAAATTGTACACGCTTATAGGCGAACACGATAAACAAAGAATTGAAGAACAATGGGATTTGTTTGGTCCCCTACTTTTGGAGGATGTGGAGAGCGGGGATAGAAAAAGGATATATAATGCAATATGTTCCATTGTTTCTCTAGGTAAGGAAGACTTGGTTGATGATTTATTGCAGGTACTTCGTGAAAATGGAACGAGGGTTATCGCGGAAATCTATTTGAATAGCGGTAACTTACGCTTACGAGTCGGAGCGGAAAGCTGGGCAAAAAAGAAGGGCTACCAAATTGTTCCAGGAGGCTCTAGAGATGCAGGTTGGAGATCATGGTAAATGATAATTATATAGTAAACCCGCAACGGATAAAAATACTACAAAAGGAAAAAATAAATGAGAGAAATCATGATCAGACGATTCTTTGAGCGCTTAAAAAGAATGACGAGAATGCCCGGTCCAGCTTCTTACGATCCTTCATTACATTATAACTGTTTTATAGAGAGTGTCGCAGCGGAAGACAGGCAAGCAGTTTACAAAGAACTTTGCCGTATGGGTAAGAGAAGGTATCTCATTATTTGCCAAATGGCAAGCTTCAATTAAGCCTCACGAGCTTCTCGGCAGGAATCAAGGCCATCAATACTGTAGCGAAGGACAAGGTTGTCGTTGCCGGATTATCAAAAGCGCACCTCATTGAGCTTATGACAAAGAATCCTGATATGGAGGCAACGTTTGTTTTAAACACGAAAAATCCTGGTATAAAACATGCTGAAAGAGTTCACTTGGCGCAGATCGTTGTTGATTCTGAAGAGGAGTTTCGTAAAGGCGTTTCATATCATGATAAAAAGCAGTACCAACTGGCTATTGAGCACTATGATAACGCCATAAAAATCGAGCCTGAAGATGTTCGAGCGTGGCACAACAAAATTATAGCATTATCACAGGACGGCAAACATCAGGCGGCAATTCAAGTGGCAACTGAGGCACTTGGCCATTATCCAAATGTGGGATTTTTGTGGGAGGCTAAAGGGCGGATTCTCAGCGAACTGGGACAACTGGTTGATGCCGGGCAGTGCATGTCAAAAGCATGTGAATTAGACCCTGATATTGCAAAGAAACATACCGGTCAAATTGACCAGAAGATGGATAATCGGCTACAGGCACTCATGGATGATTGTAGCAAAGAAGGGAAAAATCCTGAAACCGATGTGGACTTTTGGTTTAGTAAATTCGCGGAATATACAAACTCCGGAGATGCTGAAGGGGCCTGGATATGCTTGCAAATGGCCGCAACAATTAAACCTGATTATTTTGTTATGTCCGACGCATCATGTATGGCTTTGCTCCCACCAGGACATATGTTACTGAGCAAGGAATTGCTCCCTGATAATGCCAAGGTCGAGCGGCTTCGGGATTTTTTTCAGAGGATGACGGCCATAGCAATGAGAAAAAGGGTATAGGCTATAACAAGCGAACCAACACAAAGGAGGACGAGGCATGAAGATCATTGATTGGCTATTCGGCGGTAAGAAAATACAGACCGGGAAGATTCAGCGAAGGCATCCTACGAAATCAGTAGGGCAGGATTACGTTACCAAGTGCATGGCCGAAAATTACGGAGAACAGGATGAATTAAGGCGTTGGAACAGTGACCCAGTGTTCCGGAGGGTACTTGACCTTCTCAACGCAGGGCAGAATGTTAAGGCACGGAATGAAGCCGAAGCGCTCGCCCAGAAGTTTCCTGATTTTGCAGACGTATACGTTTGGTGGGCGAAGGCGTTTCTCAGCGACCGCAACTATCCGGAGGCCAGACGAGTGTTGCGGGATGGACTTTCGAAATCGAAGCAGAAATATCCGCTCTTGAATCTGATGGGTGAGGTTGAGTGGAAGTCAGGCTCATTAGAAGAGGCAGTTTATTGGTGGATACAGGGGTTGATCTGCCAGCAGACAAGACGGGGATTCGGAGAAGAAGTAGGAGCGTATCTTTATCTCTACCATGTTGCTGATGCCTTGGGTTTTTCAACTTTGGCAACGCAATTGTGCGAACGCGTGGATTTCATACGTCCCGGCAGGATTAGATTGTCATCCGAGGCTATTAACAGCCTCACTGGTCTTGTCGGCGCATCCGATAAGGCGCAGATTAGAAAAGTACTCCAGATGGTAGAGAAGAAGTATTTCGCGCCGAAACCGCAGACTGGTAGTTCCAAACAAGACGATGAGATTCCTGCCCTTATACGTATAGCACAAGATAGCAGTGCAGGTTACGATGCGAGAGGCAAAGCTATACAGAGACTTGCCGAAGTTGGAGATTCGAGGGCCATTGGTCCCCTGATGCAGATTTATAACACAGAACTACATCTAATCCGCCTCGATGCAAAGGATGCTGTTGATAAGATCAGAGCGAGCGGGCGATGACATGACGAAAGGAGATAAAAAAATGGATATAGTAAATGGTAAAAAAACATGTCCATTATGTGGGAAAGATGAACATATGGGGACTAAGGCACGGCCGCTTTATGGACATCTGGTTTGTCAAAAGTGTCATTCTAATTTTGTAAATAGGAGACAATTGGCATATGGTATAGATGTACTTTTATTAACCGCTATAACCTACCTTATTAGGCCAGTGATTGTCACCGGGTTGCTCGCTGTTCTATTCGGTGTGGCACCTGGTATTTTAATTGGAATTTCCGGAATAGGTGATTCTTCTGGGATTTCCGGAACAGGTTATTTTGAAGGAAGTGCCCTATTTCTGTGGATCCTCTATTTAATAGTATCGTTGTCATTCTTTTTTAAGGACGGTTTTAGAGGATGCTCGCCCGGCAAAGCTATAATGGGTATTCAGGTTATCAATGTGACATTTGGCAAGGCCGCTGGTTTTTGGAGTTCTTTTAAAAGAAATTTGCCACTTATTATCCCATTCATGCCTGTAATAATTGATTCTCGGATTCGGAAAGGTAACAGGATTGGGGATGGTTGGGCTAAGACCCGTGTAATTTGGAAAAAGTATAAAGATAGGGCACCGTTTGTGTTCGGTAACGGTGGATAACAGAGTAAAAAATGGGTAATGCAGATAAAATATCAGAAACTGACCCTGTTGAAAGTTATCTTTCTTTAAGCATGGGCTATCAGAAACTAAATATTCTAAAGACAGCCCTGAAAAGGTTAAACCTGATCTATAAACACATGTTCTACTCTGAGGAGGATCCTAAAATTTACTTGAATATCAAGGTCTATGACGATTTAAATCCATATCTAGATGAAATAGGTGATGGCGCGTTTTCTATAGAAGAAAAAGCGATTATCGAAGAGGCAAGAGAGGTTTTGAATCAGGCGTCTGATGAGATAAAATGGGAGCTTGAGCGCCGTTATTATTGTTAATGAAGATAATGAATAGAATACATCAAACTTCATTATTGACTGCTAGAATTAGGAAAAGCGGAGTACGATGGCTTGGTGTAACCGCCCTGGTTTTGCTGGCGTTCTCCGTCCTGTTGTTTATCTGGATGTGGGTGTGCGCTTATATGCAAGGAAATATTCCACAGGTATGGGGCAGATATGAAGGAAATCACGGGCCATGGCGGTATAGATTTTATGGATATTATATCCCATGGTATGCGCTCATATATGAACTGCGATGGCTTTGGTGGCAGGTGCTGAATTTGCAGGTTTTCTCTTTCATCTTTGGGCTGGCCTCTTTTATACTTAAGCCGAACAGGAGAACTGCTATTATTTCAGCGCTTGCCTTTGTTTTGGGTTTTCTGTTTTTGATAACCCATTATTGGCTTGTGGATTGACAGAACTATCAAAATGAAATTTGTTAAAATTTTCATAGTGATTACAGCGGTTTTGCTCATCGGCGTTGTTGCCATGAGGCTGATAGTTCCGTATCATTCCGGAAGAGTGGCGGCATGCATAGATTGCGCATTGGGGCAGAAGAAGATCCTGACATACGGGTATCCACTCCCATGGCGGGAGGAATACCGGCAATTGTTGCTTAAGGACTATGGCGTAAAATTAACACCAATAGCATGGTGTGTCGTAAACCGCTGGATAACTGAATATGTCAGGGGTTATAATGGCATTGCTGAAAAATATATAAATGCGGAATTTAAGAAAAACGTCTTGCGCGAATGCGCGGAAAAAGCGGAGAAGCTTTGGAAAAAGAGAACAATGCAGTAAATAAAATCTTGGGGTTTATTTATTTTGCTGGCATTTTCTTAATCTTGTATTGGGTATTCGTCTTACTGCTCAATAAGTTGGTCTACAATAATCAGGCCAAGATGGAATGGTTAATGGAATGGGAGGGATGCGAAGCATCACCATGGACGCGCGCTTACTATTTAGCTCCCGTTATTTCGTTTATTACCGCGGCAGCCGCTAGCGGAGTTATTCAGGCATCCTATCGTGCGAAGCAATATCTTTGGGTACGTAGTATTATTTTTATAGGGGTTTTTTGGTTTATTGATTATATTGTTTTATCTAACCAATCTTCTCTATGGGATTTTTATCCAACAAGAGAATATGAATTCACGGCCCCAGTACTTGCTATAGTCTGTGCCATATTTATAGTTAGCAAAATGGGTTATTCGCGAATAGGAAGCCATAAATATTATGTTTAGAAAATTGTCCAAACTATTTTCGAAAGGCACAACACAAAAGCAGAATGGAGAATCTAAAGATGCAGACGCATTTCCTAAAGTTGGCTGGCTGGAAGCGCATCAGAATCGATTTGGGATACGTGTTCTAGATTTCAGAAGTTTTTCTAAGTCAGCTGTGTGTTTTGCCCCAAATTATGATACAGCTGAGAAATTCCTCAAGATGAGAAACTCAACAGGAGAAAATTATCGCAATCAACTTCCTAAGAAGACGTTACACGCAAGATGTAATCTTAGATACCATTTTGAAGAGAAGCTTCCTGATGGCCCGGTTTTTATTGCAAAGGTAATGCAGGATAGATGGGATGTATATCTATATGACGGTTTTTTATATTTTACCAATAGTTGGTCTGGTGAGCTTTTAATTCGGGCAAGGGTAGATTTTAAGGATAGTGAGTTTTTCGTGCCAGCAATCGATATATGTTCTGATTTGGCTAAGCGCGATAAGTCGCTTGCCATTAGACAGGCTGATTATTTGATTAAGAGCTACTTGTGTAGAAGCGAAGTACCCAATCCATTACCAAAACATTTTTCTCACGATCCGAAACAGATCGCATTGTATTCATTTTCTATTTATGGACGTATGAGTTCATATGCGACTTATGAAGATACAACTTTAATTAAGCAGATGTGAGCTATGGAAGAGTTAAAAAGAGAAGTTATTCCAATGATGAAAAAATTTGTAGAAGTCAGGTCGAAATATCTGCACCGCGAAGGGACCAATGACTACACTAAGGACAAAATTATTATTGAAGAGATCGTAGATAAAACCGGACAAAAAGTTAATCCTGTTTGGGGAAAAGATTGGAGAGAAGTCGTCCGCGGTATAGAAACCCGCGAAGATTCGGATTGTCAGTATGTGCGTATTTATCGTCAGGCCTGTCCTGTGCGGATAAGATTTCAAAAGTACTATGAATACGCTTCGTATGATGACAGCGAACATTCTTGTATTGATAGCTGTTATTATTGGGTTGAATACGAGGCCGGAGGTTTCAAAATATAAAGTATATGGAAATAAAATCTTCAGAATGTAAAAATAAAAAAATTCTCTTTGTTTACCGAGATTATCCTTCTGACACGTCGGGATACAAAGCCACTATGCATATAATCGAATCTTTAAAAGAAAAATATGAGGTTGTGATCTACTGTGATTTAGATGAGCAGGTGATTAACCTTATAAGTTCTGTTTCGCCAGATAAACAATTCAGCGCTATGGTTACCCATGTGCCTTATAAGTCTTCATCAGGTAGAACTTTAGGTGTTTCACATTTTATGCGTGAAAGGATAGAACTATCTGAAGCTTATCAGGACAGTTTGCTAATATTGCGCCAGATAAAAATACTTATGGATATCCCGATTATCGCCTATACGGGTGCAGGGGAATCGCCCATTATAGCAAGTGTTTTTTGGGAAGGGGGCGGAGTTGACCATATTGTATCGAAGACAACAGACTTACAGAAAGACTCGAAAGAAATTATAAGCGTGTTAGGAACCCTTATCCAGCATTACGAGAAATTGCCTTTAACCATACCCGATCCTGTCATAGAGACAGAAGACGGTTTCAGCGTTGTCGAAGTACGAGTAAATCTTAATGCGGGTGTAGGGCTTGTAAGTGCGGCAGCGATAGCTAAAGAATGTAATGGTTATAAGGGAAAAGTGCTATTAAGAAAACTCGACAATACGCAGAAAACAGAGACCTATGATGCTAAGACGACATTAGGTTTCTTGAGCGCGCCAATTCTTGAAGGAGAAAAAATTAATATTCTTGTTGAAGGCTCAGATGAAAAGGCAAAAAGCCTTATAAAACGTCTCTATTTTGCTTTTAGCGCAAGATATCCGTTTACAATGAATTTGAAGAAGCTCGAAGTAAAGGGAAATGTTCAAGAAAAATAATATAAGGAAGCCTTTGGATAGATTATGGCTCAAAAATTGAGGCATCTATTAAACGATATGTATTGGAAAGTTCGTTTACGTTGGATAAAATGGATGACATGTCCAGCTTTAACTCGGCGTTATCTTTCCAAGGAGCTTACAGAACAAGAGTTTAATATTATAGAGGGGTGTTTAAAAAGGCTGAATTTGGATTTTGATGGCCTATTTTGGTTTATGGAGGATGCGAAGGTCCATAGTCAGATGCGCGATATAGCATGGGATAAAGAGCTTTCTGTAGAAAAAGTATTTTCCAAAGAGGAACAAGAAATCATAAGGAAATCAGAGGCTATTTTAAATAAGGCGCCAATGGATGTGCATGAAGAATTACGGGTGTTTTGCCATGCCTAAATTGTCGGATCTTGGAAAATGTTGCGCCATAATAACATCCCTTATTTTATTCTTTGCGGCGCCAATTGTAATCGCAGATTCACGGATTCAGGAAATTAAATTTGAATATCAATCGATTATAAGCGCATTACCCAGCCTTAGAATAGAACAAGCTGAATTATCCGGATATTCCACGGAAGGCGGTAGTGCAAGCGCATATCGTGATACCCGCGGTAATATCCGTTTCTTAAAAGTTGAACTATATGGTGAGTCCGGAAAAGTAATTGAAGAATACTATCTAAGAAATAGGCAATTAATTTTTGTATATTCTGTGCGCTACCAATATAATGTCCCTTTTTATCTAACCCCGGAAAGGTCAAGCGAGATCGGTAGCGAGGCGTTTGACTCAAAAAAGACGACGGTCCATGAGGATCGCTATTATTTCGATAATCATAAGTTATTTCGATGGATAAATGGAGAAAAGAAAAAAATATCACCAGACAGTAAGGAATTTAAGAAGGCAGAGAAATATTTACTGAGCTCTTTTAATGAGTTTATAGCTAAATTTGAGTGATAATTCTGACTATCGGATTAGGTTTATTGGATCATGATGAAAATGCAAGCATATAAGACAACAATTTATTTATTTCTGTTAATTTTAATTGTGTCAGGATGCGGTACCACAAGATCATCCCATAAAGATATTTCAGCGACTGAAACATTTGCTGCCGCAAGGACTCTAAGCGCTGTTTTAAAAGAATGCTTCCAGGAAGAAAATATTTATATAGATGAAGAAAAGTCAAAGGATAAGTGCAATATAGGCAAGCTTTGGAATACGCTTGGCATTAAAAGAGAAGAAGTATCCTATAAAACCGACGGCGGCACAAAAATAGCTTTTTTATTTAATGCCGATAAATTTAAAGTTCCCTCATTACGGTATAGGACATATCAATCTCACCTATCAACAGGCACGCAAGATGAGTTTGTAATTCTTGAGCTTAATGTATTTAATTCTGACTATCAACTGCTTCTTTTTAAGAAACAAGGCCGAGACTGGGTATACATAACGCACGAAATAATCCATGATAACGGAGGTTATGGACTTGATTTAGAATTCCTCAGGACTGATGATAATACACTGCTTTTTTCAGTCATCGAGACATTCGCGCATGGAGATGGAGAATTCTCAAATAGTTACGTTATTTACAAATTGATTGATGGTAAATTGAAGATAGTGTTAGATACATTAAAAAGCGGCTATCGGGAAAGTGAGATAGCATTTTTTAAAAAGGAATTTGAAGCACAGATGTGGCCGTTCTTTTTTAGTTCCCCAAATATTGGATTTACTTATTATATAACGTATTGGGGAGATAGTTTTTATTACGATTCAAAGTTTAAGGATACGCCTCGATTCTTTATTTTGTTTACGGTGGAAAAAAGGGTTTTGTTCAACTGGGATCCTAAAATTAGTCAGTATGTGATAGACAAGACAAGTTTGCAGCTTAACGAAGCGGAAATCCGTGCGATTTTTGATGATGGCCCGGAGGAATTTTATAAAAAGAATAAAACGAGAATTGATTCATTCAAGTTTTCTGGCACTGAACGCCAGAAAGAGTGGGCACGGTTATTTAATAGAGTAGCAACAGGGAAAACCGAGCTCGAGTAAAGTCTAGAAGTTTTAACCCCTTCTTATAAGGCACTAAAAGATGGCGAGGAATTTTCTCTATAATGTGGTATAATGTGAAATAATGTGGAACAACATTAAAGAGGAGTTATGACTATAAAAGATTACCTTACAGTCAGACAGGTTGCTAAACAATTAGGCCTCACTGAATATAGAATCCGTGAGCTCATCCGGGAGAAGCAGATCCGTGCCACAAAGATTGGTCAATGGCGAGTTAAGCCGGAGGACTTAGAGGAGTTTATTAAATCAAGGACGAATAGATGAAAAGGATATCGTGATTACGCCTTATCATGCCAAATATTTTGCTTTTGAACTAACAAAACGATGCGCTTCAGACAGCTTGGAAAAGCTATCTTCAACGCTTTCTAATGCCCAGGTTGATCTTAACCCGCATCAGATCGAAGCCGCTCTTTTTGCTTTTCGGTCGCCGCTTTCAAAGGGTGCACTTCTTGCTGATGAGGTTGGTCTCGGGAAGACGATTGAAGCGGCGTTAGTTCTTTCACAGAAATGGGCTGAAAGAAAAAGAAAGATTCTACTTATCGTTCCATCAAGTTTGCGTAAACAATGGAATGCTGAATTACAGGAAAAATTCTTTCTCCCGTCAATTATTCTTGAGACGAAGTCATTTAATCAATACATCAAGGATGGCAATCTAAATCCATTTGATCAAGAAGATATAATTGTTATTAGTTCATATCATTTCGCTAGGGCTAAATCTCCTTATATCAAACAGACAAAATGGGATCTAGTTGTTATTGATGAAGCGCATCATTTGCGCAATGTTTATAAAACGAGTAATAAGATTGCGCGGGAAATTAAAAATGCATTGAGCGAGGTGCCGAAGGTGTTGCTTACAGCTACGCCTCTCCAAAATTCCCTACTAGAACTTTTTGGGCTTGTGAGCGTCATCGATGATCACCTATTCGGGGATCTAAAGAGTTTTAAGGCAAAATATGCACGTGTTTCTCGCGAACAAGATATTTATGAAAGCGAAGTTGGGTTGGTGGAGCCAAGGCAGGAGATGTTTACCGATCTACGTAATCGCCTAAAGCCTGTCTGTACTCGTACTTTACGCCGGCAGGTATTAGAGTACATAAAGTACACTAAGCGTATTCCATTAACACAGGATTACGTTCCGACTCCTCAAGAAATCGAGCTTTACAATGGCATGTCTGAGTACCTTCAGCGTCCTAGACTATTTGCTCTTCCATCCAGTCAACGGCAGTTAATTACGCTTATTTTGCGCAAACTTCTCGCTTCTTCATCATTTGCTATCGCGAGTACACTTAATAGCCTGGCGTATAAACTAAAAAAACTTATCGAAGACGCGGAAAAACACATAGTCGCGCAGGAGACTGGCATTCAAGGCATTGAAGAGAATTATGAGAACTATGAAGAGCATTCTGATGAGTGGAGTGATAACGAAGAAGAAATAGAAGATCCAAAGGATAAGAAGGTCGCTTATACGCGCGAAGACATTACCTTAATGATGCAAGAGAAAGCTGACCTTGAAAAGTTTCGAGATTTAGCCAAAAAGATTTGGGCAAACTCAAAAGGAGAAGCTCTACTTATTGCTATTAAAAAAGGTTTTGAGATGACTGCGGAGCTTGGGGCGCAGAAAAAAGCGATAATCTTTACGGAGTCCACCATTACACAAGATTACCTTTTAAGATTGTTATCGGAGAACGGTTATAAAGAAAAGATTGTGCTTTTTAACGGTTCTAATAATGACGCAAAGTCAAGAGAGATTTATCAAAAGTGGCTAACTAAGCATAAAGATTCTGATAAAATTACCGGATCAAAGACAGCTGATTTAAGGGCTGCATTGGTTGAGTATTTTAAGACTGAAGCTGAAATCATGATTGCTACCGAGGCTGGCGCCGAAGGTGTTAATTTGCAATTTTGCTCACTAATTGTTAATTATGATTTACCATGGAATCCTCAACGGATCGAACAGCGTATTGGGCGTTGTCATCGTTATGGCCAGAAACATGACGTGGTGGTTATAAATTTCGTTAATAGAAAGAATGCTGCCGATCAGCGTGTTTATGAGCTTCTAGACCAGAAATTTAACTTATTCAAAGGAGTTTTTGGCGCAAGCGATGAAGTGCTTGGAAACATTGAGTCTGGCGTTGATTTTGAAAAACGTATTGCCGCTATCTACCAGACCTGTAGAAGTGAAGGAGAAATTAACGCTGCGTTCGATTCTCTTCAAGAAGAGATGGATGAGAATATCAAGCATAGTTTGCGTGATACACGGCAGAAGCTTTTAGAAAACTTTGATGCGGAAGTCCATGAGAAGTTAAAGGTGAACATTAGGGAAAGTCAGGCATATTTAGATATTTATGAACGCTGGTTATGGGAAACCGCGCGTTATTATCTTGGCGATGACGCTGATTTTTCAGACCACGAATATTCTTTTATGCTTAAAAGAAATCCATTCCCAGCCGAGAATATTGATGCCGGTCCCTATAGAATAGGTAAGAATATTGAAGATGCACATATTTTCCGCCCTGGGCATCCGCTGGCGCAAAAGATTCTCAACGAAGTTAAGGAAAAACAATTGAACGTCTCGGAAGTTGTCTTTAATTATTCAAAGCACCCGACAATTATTTCTGTTTTGAAGCCATTAATAGGTAAAAGTGGAGTTATGAAAGCAAGTAACTATACAGTCGAGGCGCTAGAGGCTGAAGATCATGTCATAGTTGCGGCTCTCGATCAAAAAGGAGAGCCTATCACCGACGATGTTGCAAAAAAGTTCTTTTCTCTGGTTGCTGCATCGGGCACAACAGAATCCAATATATCTGATAGTGACACAAAAAAACTCGATGGATTAGAACAAGAAACTATCAATCTTATCACTAGTAGGAGTGCTGAGCGAAATAGTGAATTTTTCGACAATGAGGTTGATAAGCTAGATAAGTGGGCGGATGATATGAAGACTGCCCTCGAATTAGATTTGAAAAAACTCGACATTGATATTAAGACCGCCAAGACGCTTGCTAAAAAGAATGTAAACTTAGATGAGAAACTAAAGGCCCAGCGCTCAATTAAGGATATGGAAAAGAAGCGTAATGAAATGCGCAAGAAACTATACGAGGCGCAAGATGATGTTGATACGCGGAAGGAAGAGTTAATTGCGCGGGTTGAAGCGCAGCTGAAGCAAAGGACATCACTCACACCGCTTTTTACTATTAGCTGGAAAGTTATGTAAAGATAAGGAGTCCAATGAACGGAAGACGACAAAAACTCGAACTCACCTGGATTGGCAAAAATGGGGAATCAAAACTCGAGCCACGGATTTTGATCGAAGACTTAGAGAAATCATATGGAGACTCCAAATCAAAAAATATGCTTATCCATGGAGATAATCTACTCGCACTTAAGAGTCTGATTCAGGATTTTGCTGGAAAAATAAAATGTATCTACATAGACCCTCCGTTTAATACAGGAGCTGCTTTTGAACATTATGATGATAGTATTGAACATTCAATTTGGCTTGAACTAATGCGATATCGTCTAGAGTTGCTACGGAATTTGTTAAGCGATGAAGGGTCTATATTCGTTCAACTTGATGATAGCGAGGCGGCATATTGCAAGGTAATGATGGACGAAATATTTGGGAGGAATAACTATCTTAATCAGATTTCTGTTTCAACAAATAAGCCTTTTGGCTACAAAAGCACCTCTGCATCATTATTTACGCAAGCAAACCAGTTGCTCTTTTATGCAAAAAATAAAAGCAGATTTGTTTTGAATGAAGATAAACTATTTATTGAACGAGAATATGACCAGCAGTATAAATGGGTTTTTGACAATACAAATAAATCAGAGGATAAATGGACTTGGAAAAATATTAATGAAGTTGTTTCTGAGAAACTCGGGTTTGCTTCATATAATGAAGCCAAGAAGAAGATGTCTAAACAGGAAATTGAAGCTGAAGCTGCTATCTTTGCTCTTAATAATGCTAATAGAGTATTTAGGACGGCATCTGTAACTGGGGGCGCCTACTTGAAGAGGAAAGACACAATAAAAATATCTAAAGAAAATAAATCAAAAATTGTAAGGCATCCAGGTGATGATATGGATTACATGTTTATTGGTGGAGAACGTGTTATTTATTATTCAGAAAGACTAATCGAAATTGAAGGGAATCTTGTTCCGGGAGAACTTGTTACAGACATGTGGATGGATATATCTGTTGAGGGGTTGGCGGCTGAAGGCGGAGTCGATTTTCCAAAAGGGAAAAAGCCTGAAAAATTGATTCAACGATGTATTGAAATATCTACTCAACCAGGAGACTATGTTTTAGATAGTTTCTTAGGTTCGGGCACGACTTCGGCCGTAGCTCATAAAATGAATCGCCAATGGATTGGAATTGAGCTTGGTGAGCATGCTAACACGCATTGTCGTCCAAGGCTACAGTCGGTTGTTGACGGAATAGATCAGTCAGGGATTTCAAAGGTCACTAATTGGAAGGGGGGAGGAGGTTTTAGATTTTACAACTTGGCCCCTAGCTTGCTTCGTAAGGATAAATTTGACAATTGGGTTATTGATGAAAAATATAATGCCAATATGTTAGCTGCGGCGATGTGTAAACATGAAGGTTTTAGGTTTTTCCCTGATTCAGAAGTATATTGGAAGCAAGGCAGATCAACAGAAACAGACTATATTTTTGTTACCACGTCTTTTGTAACGATTGAACAACTGGATAAAATCCATGAAGAAATGAAACAGAGTGATAGCTTACTTATTTGCGCCAAGGCATTTGCTCCTGGGTGTAAGGAAAGGCATGGTAATATTACTATTAAGAAAATCCCGCAGATGGTCTTGGGGAAATGTGAATTTGGAAAGAATAATTATGATCTAAACATAATCAATGCTGCTTCAATGGAAGCGGGCGAAGATACGGAAGAAGACGAATAACATGGATTATAAGGCCCAGACTATTAAAAATCGTTTGAGTTTAAGAAAGCCACAGTCGGACAGCTTAGAGATATTAAGCGCGTTAGTAGGTGTCTTAGAGTTGAAAAAAGACGTAAACGTTACAGCCGAACTTGCGAAGGTGCGCGCGTTGTATCCAATCTGTATTAATTTTGAGCGTGATTTTTCTTCTATTTGTTTTTCTCTTGCAACCGGCGTTGGTAAAACCCGCCTTATGGGTGCCTTTATTACATATCTATATGTATCCAAGGGCATTAAAAATTTCTTTGTATTGGCGCCTAATCTTACGATTTACGATAAGTTGATCGATGATCTATCAAACCCCAATAATCCAAAATATGTTTTTCATGGAATCTCCGAGTTTACCGTAACGCCCCCACGTATAATTACCGGTGATAATTATCAAGAAATACGCCAGGGGCAGGCGGTGCTATTTCAATCGGTTAACATTAACATCTTTAATATCTCTAAAATTAATTCAGAGGTTCGTGGCGGGCGCGAACCAAAAATCAAAAGGCTTTCAGAATATATTGGTGAGTCGTATTTTAATTATTTGGCTTCCTTGCCGGATTTGGTTTTATTAATGGATGAATCGCATCATTATCGAGCTGATGCTGGTCTGCGCGCCATAAATGAACTGAAGCCGATTTTGGGATTAGAGCTAACCGCTACGCCGATTGATAATCATGGCGAGAAGTTCAAAAACGTTGTTTTTGATTACCCGCTTGCATTAGCGTTACGTGATGGATTTGTGAAGGAACCAGCCGTTGCTACACGAAAAGATTTTAATCCAGACCAGTATCGCAATGATCCAAAAGAGCTGGATTTAATAAAACTAGAAGATGGTGTGCGTATTCATGAAGATACGAAAGTAGCTCTTGATATCTATGCCCGCGACACCGGAAAGCGACTTGTGCGTCCTTTTGTCTTGGTTGTAGCACGAGATACGGAACACGCAAAAGAGATCAGAGCACTGATTGAGTCTGATCGTTTCTTTGAGGGGCGTTATCGCGGAAAGGTGATGGAAATACATTCTAATCAGCGCGGAGAGGAAAAAGAAGAAAACGTGCAGTGCCTTTTAGCCGTGGAGAAACCAGAGAATACGATCGAGATAGTGGTGCATGTGAATATGCTTAAAGAGGGATGGGATGTAACTAACCTTTATACAATCATTCCGTTACGCGCGGCAAATTCGCAGATTTTAACTGAACAAACAATTGGACGTGGGTTACGCTTGCCATACGGCATGCGAACAGGGGTTCATAAAGTAGACAAGCTTACCATTATTGCGCACGACCGTTTTCAGGCCATAGTAGATGCTGCAAACGATCCGAGTTCTATTATTCGGAAAGAAAATATAATAGAAATCGATCCTATGGAATTACCAGCACCGCAAGAGGTAGTTACAGCGGGCTCCATTATGGAGGATGTTTTCGTACAGAAAAAACAAGAGATAGCAGGTATCAAGAATGAGGCAGAAAGGCAAAAAGAAACTTTTAAACTGGAAGCTCAGCAAACAATTGTTGATACGGTAAATACTCTTGGGGCCACAGTAAAAAACCTAAATGATCTTAAGAGCGCAGACGTCAAAAAGTTGGCATTCGAAAAAATGGCGGAACGATTAGGAAGCGCTCCTCAGAAAGATCTATTTATGAGGGAGAGGCTTGAAGCGATTAAAAAAGAATATGATGCTATAATCGAGGAATTGATAGAAAAGATTATACCTATTCCGCGTTCAGTTATTCACCAAAAAGAAGCCGCTGAAGGTGGATTCCGTGATTTTGATTTGGATGTGGGTGGGTTGAATTACCAGCCGGTTTCAGAGGAAATTATCCGAAGGACTTTACGTACTAATGAAAGCGAAGTCTTACAAAGTGAGGGAGTTGGGGTAATGCGCGATACTGCGGAAAACATCATTGTCAATGAGCTTATGAACTACGATGACGTGGACTATGACCGTGAATCAGAGCTTCTGTATAAATTAGCACGCCAGGCGATTGCTAAGCTTGGTAGTGGCCGGAATGAGGACGATTTGCGCAATATTGTTTTGTATCACAAACGAGAAATCGGCAAATATATTTATTCTCAGTTGCAACAGCATTTTTTTCTGAAAGATACCGAATTTGAAGAACCTGTAATCTACCCATTCACAAAAATAGAGCCGCATAACTTTTCAAAATATACATCCGAAAGCGTGCACCACTATACCGAAACAATAACTCCAACACATGGGATTCCCTCTAAGGTGTTCGGTGGTTTCAAAAAAGCCTGTCACAATCTCTATAAGTTTGATTCCAAAGCGGAAAAAGATTTTTCTATGATCTTGGAACAAGATAAAGATGTATCAAAATGGTTAAGACCTGCGCAAGCGCAGTTTTCTTTATATTGGAAGCATAATTCTCAGAGATATACGCCAGATTTTGTAGTTGAAACGGTGGGTATCATTTATATGGTTGAGATTAAGGCAGAGATCGATATTGATGATGCAGATGTGCGCGAAAAAGCCACGGCAGGTAAAAAGTATTGTGAAGCTGTTACCGATTTTAATCTTAAGAATGGCGGTAAGAAATGGGCCTATGTGCTTATTCCGCATACTGCCGTAGCGCCAAATATGGGTTTTACCAGTTTGGCAACAACAAACATATTATGACTTTATGTGAGGTGACTGCCCTATGAATTATTCACAAGGTTCTATTTGGCACAAATGGGATTTGCATGTTCATACTCCAGAATCCCTTGTTCATAACTATACAGGAACCAATCCTTGGGACAAATTTATTAAGGATATTGAGAACCTTCCCCCGGAATTTAAAGTAATCGGTATAAATGATTATATTTTCCTGGATGGGTATAAACGTATATTAGAAGAAAAAAAGAAAGGGCGACTTGCCAATATTGATTTATTTTTGCCAGTTATTGAGTTACGTATCGATAAATTTGGTGGAAGCCAAAGCAATTTAAGTCGCGTTAACTATCATATCATATTTTCTGATGAGATCGATCCCGAGGTAATAGAGCAGCAATTTTTGAACGCATTAACGAGTAAGTATGTCCTTTCTCCTCAGTATGACCATATCAGAAAAAGTGGGAAATGGGCTGCTTTACCGACAAAGAAAAGCTTAAGCGAACTTGGAACGCTTATCATCGGAAGTGTTCCTGAAAAAGAACGTGCGAAATTTGGTGTGCCATTGATCGAAGGATACAACAATCTCTGTATCAGTCTCGAATCAATCAACGAGGCTCTCCGCTCCCATTATTTTAAAGATAAAGTTATAACCGCAGTAGGAAAAACAGAATGGGCAGACATTAAATGGAATGACCATTCGATTGCAGAGAAAAAAACCATCATTAATGGAGCGAATTTGGTATTTATTTCCGCTCAAACAATAGAGGGATGGGCGAATGCTAAAAAATCCCTAACAGAAGCTTACGTAAATGACCGTCTTCTTGATTGTAGCGATGCACATTCTTTTAGTGATACTGGAGAGAAGGATAAAATTGGCAAATGTTTTACGTGGATTAAAGCCGACACAACTTTCAGGGGATTATTACAAGTTGTAAGCGAACCACATGAACGAGTGTATGTTGGTGAAATCCCATCAAAGATTACTCGTGTCCAAAAAAATAAAACAAAATATATTAAATCTATAAAGATTGGGCGAAAACAGAGTGCTGCATTAAGTGAGATATGGTTTGATAACACAATCCCATTAAATCCAGATCTGGTTGCTATTATCGGAAATAAGGGGAAAGGTAAAAGCGCCCTAACTGATACGATCGGGCTACTATGTAATACAAAACAGCACAACGATTTTACTTTTTTATCAGAAAACAATTTCCGTCAGCCAAGAGATAATAAAGCGAAGCATTTTCAGGCTACATTAACCTGGGAGAGCGGGATTGCTATCACTAAAGGGTTAGAAGAAGAGGTTGATGAGCAACTACCGGAATTAGTTAAGTACATTCCTCAAAACTTTTTGGAGAAAATATGTACACAACTTGGAAAGATCGAGGAATCGGATTTTGATTATGAATTGAAAAAGGTGATTTTCTCTCATGTCGAGTTAGCTGATCGGCTTGGCAAGGCATCGCTCGATGAATTGATTGAGTTTAAAACGTCCGAAGCTAATGCTAGAATACAAATCTTAACACAGGAGTTGCGCCGAATAAATGAAGAAGTTATCGTTTTTGAAGAAAAACATCAACCTGAGTATCGTCGTAAGATTGAAAATCTTCTCGCTGCAAAGCGGCAAGAATTAGATGTACATGTAAAAAGTAAACCTGTTGAGGTTCCAAAACCAGAAAATGATACGGTAAAACAACGTGAAATAGCCACCGTTGCCAGTGCAGTAGAAACAGCGAAAAAGGAACTTCTTGAGTGCGAGAAACAAATTACCTTGGCAAGTCAGGAACAAGCAAAACAAGCACAGCTAGTCTCTATTACGGAAAAATTGATTGCCAGGATTGATAATCTTCAAAGACAAATTCAGGCATTTATTACAGAAAGCCAAGCCGATTTAGCAACGATAGGGCTGTCAACGGATTCAATTGTTAAAATCTCTATAGATAAAAAGACGCTTATAGATAAAAGAAAGCTATTTTCTGATGCAAAAGTTAAACTTGATGATCAATTGGACGTGACAAAGCCAAATAGCTTAACCCAGAAAAAAACTCAGATTGAAACGCAGATAGAACAACTGCAAACAAAGCTTGATGAACCAAATAAGAAATACCAGGCATATGTTGAGGCGCTAAAAGAATGGGAGACGCAGAAGAATAATATTGTGGGTAGTTCAATCGTAGTAGATACGGTATCGTATTATGAAGAACAACTTAGGTTATTGGATGCTGTTCCTCAAAAATTGATTGAAATACGAACGCAACGACTAACAAAGTCTAAAGAAATTCATACAGTAATTAAACAGTTGGCTGACACATATCGCGAACTTTATGCGCCAGTAAACCAATTTATTGAAAGACGCCCCTTAGCAAAGGAAAGATTTCAGCTTAATTTTGATGTTGGCATTGTCGATATGGGGTTCGAGGAAGGCTTCTTCGATATTATTACTCATGGTGTAACGGGGACATTCTGTGGAGTGGAAGAAGGACGCAAAATGTTACGAAGCATTCTTGATCGTCATGATTTTAATACTGAAGTCGGGATCGAGTCATTCCTTGTCGAAATATTAGATTCACTTGAGAACGATAAAAGACCTGAAGGTCAGCCGGTTAGAGTCGCTGATCAAATTAGAAAAGGTAAAAACACACAAGCGCTCTATGATATGATTTATGCGTTAGATTATTTGAAACCTCGATATTCGCTGAGAATGGAAAATAAAGAATTGCATCAATTGTCTCCCGGAGAGCGCGGGACACTTTTGCTGGTGTTTTATTTATTAGTTGATAAGGATGATATACCTTTAGTGATTGACCAGCCAGAAGAAAATTTGGACAATCAGACCGTTTATGAACTGCTCGTTCCATGTATGATGGAAGCGAAGCAACGGAGACAAATATTTATAGTCACACATAATCCTAATCTTGCTGTGGTTTGTGACGCCGAACAGGTAATTTGGGCCGATTTGGATAAAAAGAATAACTATACAATGCGGTATGTTTCTGGTGCAATAGAAAATCCGGATATCAATAAAGCCATCGTAGATATTTTGGAAGGGACAATGCCTGCATTTGATAACCGCGATTCAAAATATCAAGATTCCCATTAGATCGTTGTTTCACTAAGTCTGCATTACTGAAAACGAAAAGTATTTAAGCTTGATAACCCTATCAACCCCACCGAAATATCCCTACCAGAATAACCTGTCCAAAATGCCAAAAACCCGAGAATTCAAGGTTACTAAAGTCCAGCTTAAGCATGCGAACACTCCTCAATATCTCACTACCATCCCTTCCTGGATAATCGCTAAAGTTTTACAAGCTAAAAAAGGTGATAAGCTACTCTGGGATTTCAGAGGCAATGAAGCGATCATTAAAAAGATAGAATGAGATGTGCTGTATATTTGAGGGTGAGCTCCTCCCGGCAGGTCAATGAAGGCGCGGGCTTAGATATACAAAGAGAGAGCTGCGTTAATTTCATCAAGTCAAGGAACTGGTGTATACACCGTGTATACACAGACAAAGCCCTAAGCGGTAAGAACACCGAACGCCCTGATTTTCAAAAGCTCATAGAGGCAGCTCAAAGAAAAGCCTTCGATTGCGTTGTCTGCTATAAAATAGACAGATTCTCGCGAAGCCTTATAGATCTACTCAATACCTTAAAGATTCTTACTGATAATAATATCAAGTTTATTTCCTCAACCGAGCCTGTAGATACCAGTTCGGTTATGGGTCAGACGTTCTTACAGCTTTTGGGCGTATTTGCGGAGTTTGAGCGTAAGCTCATCAAAGAGCGCATGGACTCCGGAAAAAGGCTCGCTGAAGCTGAGGGAAGAGTTACCCACCGCCCGCCATTTAAGATCACCAATCCGGAACAATATCAGCAAATTCTCACTTTACGTAAACAAGGCCTTTCTCTTTCCGCGCTTGCCAAGCAGTTTTCTAAAAGTCCTTCCAGTATCAAATATATCTTAGAACACCCCTGATTTATCTTCACCACAAAGTATTTAAACTTAATTTACGTATATAGGACTGAACACCAAGTTTAAGCAAAACTGTTTTTAATATCCAAATAGGGTAAAAACAGCTCATGAGAAAGCCAAAAGCTTTCTTTTTTGCTTAGTGAGGGTTATTTCAGCCCAAGAGCAGGTTATTTCTACGATTTTTATAGTGGCAATTTTCAAAAACGAAAGGAGGTGAGGCTTATGGAGTTTTGTCCTGAATGCGGGGGGTTGATTATCGAGGTGGACGGCAATACGGTGTGTCCGGCATGCGGATTTTCTGGATGCGGGTGCGTGTGCTGTAGCGGGAAAGAATGATCGTGGCAACCTTGGAAACAGAATTAACTTGTATCAAAAATCTGACAAGGAAAGGAGGTGACTAATAATGAACCTAAATGAACTAGGCGCGAAGACGGTAATCACTGTTACAGGCGAGGAGATCGAGGTTAATGCTACCGATTCCGTAAAGGATACCTTAAAGAGGCTCCTTCAGGAAAAGGGCATTGACTCCTTTACCATTCTTGTGGATGGCAAGGAGATGACCTCAACAGCCGACCTACCGCAGACCTTTGCTGACCATGAAATAGAGGTCCAGAGGTATGTAAAGGCTGGCTAAGAAAGTGAAGGCCTGGAGAGGGGAAGGGGAGATGTTTTTCTCTTCCCCTCTTTCTTTTTAAAGGGAGGTGAAACGATGATAGATACAAAACTAATTAACAAGGCCAGGCATAAATCCGAGGTAATCCAAGCAATTGATACTTCTTGGAGGAGCTTTGTCAATGACCTAAAGGAGAACATCTTCAGGATCCCATTTAAGGGCAGTTATCAGGCCTTTGTTGAAGATGATTCCATGTTTGTTGAGGGTTATTCAGGCCTTCTTTGGATAGACAAGCTCTATTACCAGAGTAAGACCTATCTCTTAAAAGAGCCGGTGAAATATTACCCTTTCAAGGTTTATGGAGTATATGACCAGCGGGGTAATTTTGAGCATTTTTCAGCTCGTCCCGAGATTGGCTTTCACTATTTAGGATTAACAGTTAAGGGCCATGCTATCTGCACCGGGGAGATCCAGTATTCAAATCCGGAGTCGCTTTTAAGTTTGCAGGAAGCGGCTAGAAAAATAGTGAGCGCTTTTCGGCTGGTTAATCTTGAGTCATTAGGGACAGTGCTCTTGCCGGATGAGTACGCGAGCTTAAGAGATATCTTACAAAACAAGGAGGAGGACATAAAGATAAGGTTTAAGAAACTATTAAAAGAAAAGCTCATCGAAGAAATACTTTAAGGAGGTGGCTTATGTTACAGGAAGCAATTTATGAAAGGCAAAACTTAATAGGGGAGCTAGAGATTCCCAAGGTTGCCACTGTCGTTGGTTTGGGTGGTACCGGATTTTGGACAGCGGTGTTTTTGGCAATGTCAGGAGTCAGCGAGTTAATCCTTGTTGACGCTGATATTGTTGAGGTTTCGAACCTTAACCGTCTGCCGCTAAAGGAAAGTGTTGTTGGGATGAAGAAAACGCAGGCAGTAAAGGACTTCCTGGGTGAAATACGAAAGCTAACCAGGATCGAAGTCCACAATATCCGCATCGAGAAGTCAGATGATTGCCATGTTTTAAGGGGCGCTATTTTCTGCTGCACAGATAATCTGAGAAGCCAGCAGCTGATCTGCGCCTACTGTAAGAAAAACGACTTGCCTTATCAAAGGATAGGGTATGACGGAACGGTATTAAACGTCTCAAAGACCTTCCCCTTAACCTTTGAAGAGATAAAAGATGAAGGCGGGTACTCGACTACCCCTTCTTGGGTAATACCGGCAGTATTTGCCGCAGCGGCAGGGGTTGCTTCCAAAGCATATAAGGAACTCTGCCTTATGGATGACTTAGGCAAACTGCATATTCAGAACTCAAGCTATGTGCCGGAGAAGATATTGGATGAAGCGCGGCAGGAAAAGGAGGACGAGATTGTAGATAACATCCATGAGTATATACCCGACTCTTATGGATATTGCGATGACTGTAATAGGGTGGACCCGGATGGCGGTGACTACGGGTATTGCCCTGACTGCGACAGTCATTATTCGGAAGACGAGATCGAGGACATAAAGGAGAAGGCAAAGGACGAGTGTCTAAATGACATCATTGTTCAGATCCAGGCAGGAGAAGTAGAAGACAGTGTTCTTAGAAAGGCCGTAGAAAAATATAACAAACCGGAAGGAGGCAGATGATGTTTAACATAGACGACTCGAAAAACTCGAATCTCCTGGAAGTGAAGGTGAAGAATTACGGGGAATGCAGTTTCTGCGCCGATGAAGAGAACAAAGAAAAACTTAATATCCCATGGAGCATTTATAGCCAGTGGCTGTATATCTCACAATGCATGGGGGCAAAGGAATGGGGAGCTATATTTTGGATTAAGGATAACGCTATTACAGGCTTCAAGATCCCGAAACAGCAGGTAGGGTCAACTGAATGTGAATTCAGCGAAGATCTGGGAGGTGACGGAATAGTGCATTCCCATCATGATATGGGCGCTTTTCATTCATCCCAGGACGATCACCACGCCAGAAACCTCTATGTCTATAGCATCGTCCTTTCCAATCAGAAAGGGTATGACGCTACCAAGAGGGTGAAGCTACCATGCAAGGGTTTCGGCTATATGAAAGTTGGTTTGCAAGTTGTCGGACTGCCGGCGGGTATCGAGCTGGATAAGATATCCATTAAGGAAATTATCAGCTCAACCATAGCCGAGGACACCCAAAAAGAGCTTGGCTTGAAGGACGTTAAGCTTCCCTGTGACAGGTGTACAACGCAAGATTGCCAGCATTGCGCCCACTTCTATATGGGGCAGTATCCGTGCGAGAGCTGCGTAACTCTTAAGTGCAAAGATTGCAAAAGGACGGCCGGGGTAAGCACGACAGATATGCTTCCTTTCTGCGATTTCTGTGAGGATTATGGCTACTGTCCCAATTGCGACAAGCTGGCCAAGTATCTTGAAAATTATCCTCAAGATAGGAAGCACCTCGACTACCTTATTGCCAATAACCAATAAAAAAATGCGGGAACTAGAAAGGAGGTTGGAAATGGCGTACACGCCGGAGCTTAGTTATGAAGCAAGCTGTACTTTACGCAGGCTCTCATGGTCATTGAATAAGCCGATGACAAAAACGATGGAATGGATATTTGCGGAGCTGGTAAGGTTCATTCCTTCAGGGGCTATTTGCGAGTCATGTAAAGACAAGTCGAAGTGTCCCAATTGTTTGTTTGGTAAGAAGTAAAACAGAAAGGAGCTCGATTATGTGGAACAAGCCAACAGATCAAGAACTGGCCAAGATCCCCGCTTTCTACTCAAGCGAGGAAACGCCCCTAAAAGAGAAGATGATTTATATGCACTTCTTTATAGGGGGATGCGACTGGTATGCGGCTGAGTATTCGCCCGAAGAGAGATGTTTTTTCGGGTTCGCAAATCTCGGGGACGATGAAATGGCAGAGTGGGGCTATTTTAGCCTGGAGGAATTGGCAAGCCTAAAAGTGAGCTTTGTTGAAGTAGATAGGGATTTGCACTGGGAGCCTACTAAAGCCATTGATATTGAGACCATAAGAAGGGCTCAGGGATGGGAGAGAGCAGAAGGTGAAAAATGCAAAGTAATCTAAAAAACAGGATTGGGTATCGGAAGTTACAGGCGAATGCCATGGCTGGGTTGTTTGATTACGCTAAGTATTTGATTTTGGCATTTGTCGCCTTATGGGCATCAGCTAGATTTGCCGAGTTCAGCATGCAGTTTCTTACGCTTGCCGTGATACTTGGCCTCAAATGGGTGTTTGAAAGCCAGAAACAGGTAATACAAATATTTACACAGGAAAGGGGGTGATCATATGGTAGAGGTATCTCGTTTACACCGGCTCGATGGAGATTCAGCGATAAAGGCGTTTGCTGATGTGGTGATTAACCAGGTGCTTGTAAAGGGAGTAAGGGTTATCGAGGGTAAGAAGGGGTTATTCTTAACAATGCCGCAGGTTTCAGGGAAAGACGGCAAATTCTACCCTACGGTGATGCTTTTAGACGAATCCTTAAAAGAGCAGCTGGAAAAGGTCGTCTTGGAAGCGTATAACGCTTAAACAAAAAGTCCCGGGCATGACTCTAAAAGGCCCGCTTTATTTCTGAAAGGAGAGTATCTATATGAACAAGTTTTTTATGACTGTCTTTGGCGCAATGATGTTATGTCTTATTCTTTGCGTTATTCAGCTTGCGCGGATCGAATGTGGCTATGAGATATTGAATTTTATGGATGATAAAAATGCCATAACACTAAATCCGCGCCAAGTCGCAAGACAATACATCCTTGCCTTGAAAAGAAAGGATTACAGGATCGCTTATGATTATCTGACGACTGAATCAAAAGAAATTATCTCTTTGGCTGATTTTGTGGTAATGAACGAAAAATCGATGACATTAATGGATGAAAATAAAACATGGATAAGTTATCAAGAAGTTGGGGTCGGGATGCAGATTTATGAGGATCCGGGGTGGTGGGGATTTGTGATGGTCAAGGCAGATGGTAAATGGAGAATAATCATGAAAGGCGGTATTCCCTCGTTTCCATTTAGCGCGAATTCAGCCTGTGACTATGTAGATAAAAAGGCGCAAAAGTAGCGCCTTGCGCTTTGGAATAACCCTGAAATAACCGCAAACTTTATATAGCTGGTTAACATATAGGTATAGGTATTAAATATACCTATCGATAAGGAGGTAATCGAACAAAATGACAAGCCCAAAAGAAGTAATTCGCGTGGGAGCAGTGAACGTAAGCATCTTTGAAAACACAATAGTGAAGAATGGCAGGACTCTTGTGATACCGAAAGCGGTGTTTCAGGTAAGATATAAAGACAAAGAAACGGGGGAGTGGAAGTCAACTACAAGCCTGTCCGTCAATGACATACCCAAAGCCATTAATGCCCTGCAAAAAGCATACCAGATGCTTACCGAAAAATCCCAGGTCAGTGATAAAGCGGCTCAGCAGGAATCTGAACAAGTATTATAGAGCACAATAATCTTTAAATAGTCTGAATTCGTTCTGGTGTCACTTTAAAATGACACCAAAACAATTCGAAAAGGACACAGTGCTAGATAACTTGGAACGGATCATCCTCTATGCCAAGGATGTTACCAGTTATCTCGACAACATTAACGACACCCTCGGCGAGATTCTGGATTCGATCCAGGACTATGAGCCGCCTCATAGGGCGTACACCTATGAGCTGGGTGGCGATAATGATGAAAGCTGAGGACAATAGAAAACTATTTAAGCTGCCTCATACTTATATTTTTATTATGGTAGGCAGAATAGAAGACGAGAAGGGGAACCGGCAGAGTAAAGGCTCCCATAGGATTAGTTCTGCCGGATTCCTTCTTTGCAGGATAAAATATCTTATTGACCATATCAACGTTACATTGGGACTTATGGACGCTAATTCTATCCGACCATCATTTATCTGCACCGATATCACTGTCGATGAGGCTATGTCGCTAAAAACGGAAATAAGCGAATTTTTGGGGCTTCTTCATTACTTCCGATCCGAATATAATGATCTTCCTATTCCGTATTCAGCGCAGATCAACAAGTTAAAGGCCAGGCTCGGATATTACTTTATCTAAGCCGGAAGCAAAAAGTTTATAAAGCCGGGGTTACTTTATACGCCAAGTAGAGTTTACGCGTTGAAGAATGGAAATTGAAACCTATATTTTAAAAAAAGAAGCTTCTATTGAAAAACTAAAGGATAGAATAAAGAATTTTTCCGTCTTTGATTTTAATTATATCCCTTCCAAGCCAGTAATGCGCAAAGAAGTTAGGCCTATCGTGGACTCGCTTCTTCGGTATGATAAAACAAGCATCCCAAATAATCTTGTCCTCATAGGTTCACGCGGCTCGGGCAAAACGTTAACAGTTCGATATCTGAAGAATATATTTGAGACAAAATATAATTTGAAGGTTTTATATGTTAATTGCCGTCAGCTGAATACCTCTTTTAAAATTATATCAGGGCTGTTAAATCTTAAACCGCGAGGGCATTCCCTGAATGAGCTCTACGATAAATTTATAGAAACTTATTCTCATAAAACCATCCTTATTCTTGATGAGGTAGACCTGATTTCGGAGAAGGATAAAAATAAAGACATCTTTTATTTCTTAAGCAGATCCGACAGAAGTTATATGTCCGTCCTCTTATCAAATAATCCGCGTTTCCTAAATACCCTGGATGTTTCCACTCACTCAAGCCTTCAGCCGGAAGTAGTTCTCTTCAAAAACTACGATGCCTTGGAGATACGCAGGATATTGCAGGAGAGAGCCCGCGCCGGGTTAAAGCACTATAGCATGAATGTCATATCGCAGATTGCCGCATTCACCACACAGCTTACTAACTCAGATGTGAGAGTTGCAATAAAAACCCTGTATTACTGGGCCACATTTACGGAAAAAAGCGTTAAGGAATGTTTCAGTAAAGCTCAAAAAGATGTTGTTGTTGATGTGATTAATGACTTAAATGACCACAATATCCTAATTCTTAAGGCGGTTGCCGATGTGAAAGAGAAGTTTGTGAAAAGCGTGTATGAGCGCTACCGGCTGCTTAGCAAGTCCAAGGGGATTGAGGGCTTTTCTTACGTGCATTTCTATAGCTCTCTTTCCTACCTACAGTCCCTGGGGCTTATACTGCTATTTCTAACGAAAGTAAACCGCGCCTATACCAACACTGTAGGGCTTATCTTTGAGCCCTCTATTATCGAATCGATATATCATACAAGATTTACATAGAGAGTGGAGTTTATGCGTGGGTTCTGAATGAGAGAAGATTTTTATTTTTCTTTTTTTGCCTCATTTATAAATTTTTCTATACTAAAATATATATATTATAGAATATCTTAGCAAAGATAACGGTAATCTTGTATTTTACGCGTAAACTGCACTCTCTATCTATTTTCTCCATGAAAATGAAAATTAGGGCATAAATGTCCTGCCAGATGCCCCTGGGACTTCAAAATAAGGCCGTAGGCAAACGATTTTAAGGTTACGCGGTAAAACTACTGTCCGGCCTGATTTCCTTCATCCCAAGCTCTGTAAGCCTCAATTGCTTGATTCTGGCTGTTGCTGTGACCAGATCCTCTTGTTTTATCAATCCCTTTGAAATTAGGCCCTCCTTTATTTGGGTGCCTTCCCTTGCTCCTAATGTCAGCCTTTGATATCTTTGAACCACGCTAGTGTCAGGATAAGATTGGATATCCTGTAAGAACTGCTTTTCTTTATCTGATAGGATATAGGTTAACTTAGGCAGCTCTTTTTTCCTTCTGAGGAATTCATCTGTGATCGTTCCCTTGGTTATCATGAATTCGGGCACCCGAACTAGAAACGAGTTTTGGATCCGGTCTTGCAGCTTCACAATAGCCTGGCCCAGGGTGATCCTTACGGGATAATCCTGCTTAATGCCATCGAGGAGTAGAAATTTATTCACAACCTCGACATCTTTCTTGTGCTTTAAGTTCATTACTATAGCAGTATAGGTATTAGCCAGAGAAAAAGGGCTTAATTGGGATGGCTGCTGGTCAAGGATTATTATGGCTTCATTAAGCTCACGGCATTGCCTGAAGACTGTTTCCATGATAGTTTCTCCGCCCGATAGGTTTCGCTTCTGTTGACTGAGTATATGGTGGGCTTCTTCTATTACCAGAGCATGCGAAAGAGAGGAGTCGCGTGAAGCGGCGGATAACCGATACTGATATATCCACAGTAGCAATGTTTCTATTATGAGAATACGGTCTGAGACAATCAGGGAATCTAATTCCAGAATAGCTTTTTCTTTTAGGAGGCTTTCTATGCCTATATTGTTATCGATATTAACTACCTCGTCCATTTCACCGAAACATAGCGTTGATATGGCTCTCATGGTTGAGGAGAGCCAGTTTATCTCGCGGCCCTTTGGGTAATATGTCTTGAGCCATATAAGAACATCCCGGAAGGTGGGGTAATTAACCACATTTCCTTCATACACACCAGATTTTCGGTACACCGCGTCAATTGCTTGTTGCAGTATATAAGCTACGCCTTCTCCAAGGAAATAGGCATGGTTGATGACCTCTATGAGTAATTTTAACCAGGTTTTCGGTTTTACATTAGGCGGGGGTATTAGGGGGTTAAACCTGAGCGGGGCTATATCTGAGCGGCCAACAGTATATACCTTTAAACTGTCAAAGCCGGGGACAGACAAAAGGTCGCGATAATTTCTTTTCCAATCGAAAATAAGGATATCTTTATTGTGCCTGAGGAGCTCGCGAACGATTATAAACCCGAAATTTGTCTTCCCGGATCCGCTTCTTCCAAGCACGGCTACATGCTGGTTCCACTCGTGTTCTCTCAGCCCAAAAGGATAAAATAGCTTGTTGTTATATTCGACCTCACCAAAATAGTAACTGCCATGGGAGTCTTCCGCAGACGGCGGGACCAAAATTATATTATCTTTTTCCAAGCTTTCTCTAATAACCTTTGAACTAAGCATTTCGAGGTAAGTTTCCAGATCCTTGCGCTGCTTGTCATCAGAAAAGCAATAGGCGCGCCAGAATTTGTCCATTTTGGCTCCCAGGATAGGGCGGAGCTGCTTACAGATCTCCTTAACCTTGCTCTTGGTGGGGTCAATATCCGCTGACATCTTCTAACAAAGTCTCCTGCCTTTTTAAGTTTTGGTACCCTTGTATTTTGTCCAGTAACGATAGCTTTAATTCAAGTGTGTCTTTCCAGGAGGCCGTTTTTTGATCGCGACGCTCCCGCTCCAAATCTAAAACAAGCTTTTGTAAGTTACCGATAGCTCTTGAATCAGATGGCGTGCGCCCAAGCCACATTCGTAAACGAGATAAATTTTCATGGCAATACATGGTCCGGGAATCAATGGATGAGACATTTTTATCTCTCAGGGTTTCTCTTTCGTTGATGAGGTAGAGGGCTTGTAGGGCAGAGAGTTTTTGGAAACGCAACTTGTCTTTGAACATCCCTTCGAAGTCATCTTCATCGCCTTCTTGGACAGGGGCGGATTTTTCCGATTGAATATTTACAAAAGAAGTGTAGCTGTCTTTTAATTTGGCGGCGCTGTCATAGAACCAGCTGGATTGATACAGGTTTCCTTCCCCTGGGGTGTAACTTGAGTTGTTTGAGTCATACATTTTTGTTTGCTGTCATCTTGAAGTGATAACAGCATAGAAAAACAAAGATAATGGGGTTTAAATACCTTTCGGTTTTAGCCAAAAAAAGAAAGAAAGTGGGGCAAAGAAAGAAAAAATAGGTGGTACTTAAGGTGGGGTTTTAATCGGTATTTTAGATCCCAGGCGCGAAAACGTAACCGCTTATTTTACAGGCAATTACGGATTTGGCACCGTCCGGCTTATTATGTATTTGTTGTTTTTTACGCATAAGATTTTAGGCACGGAAGCGAAAGATTTATTAAGGCGTATGGCTTGGGTTTGGTATGGAAGAAATAGAAAATAAAATAAGGATTTTGGAAAAATCCTTATTTACGGAGAGTTTGCCGTATATCTTTACGGATTGGCAGATAAAAATAATTAAAAAGAAGCTGGATAAAGAACCGCTCACGAACAGCGAAAAAGTCGAGTTTTCCGCAAATATCAAAAAAAAGGTTTTAGCAATTCAGCATTTAAAGGATTTATTTCCTATTCTGTTTTAAAAACACAACATTTATAAACAGGGCATAACTTAATAAATTAGGTAAGGATACCTTATAAGGCAGGGTTTAAAATGTTGAATTTAATAAACAATAAAGACTTAATCACTTTAGATTTAAGGACAAGACAAATACGATACTTAAAGGATTATGAAAAAAGAGGAGAGATATTTTTTATTGATCTTTCTTCTTCTGATGTTGAGGGTTACACCTATTTAATAAAAGAGGATTATAAGCTTTTCTTGGAAACATTAAAAGAAGATATTAGGAGTTTTCTTGATATTGATTTAAAAATATCCGATTTAAAAAAAGTCGAAGATAATTAGATAAGCAAAATATTATTTCTTATGTATTTCAAAAATGGGTAATTATCCGCCTAAACCTAAAAACCGAAAGATTTATAAATAGGACATTCCTATAAATAACATAATAAATTAAGTAAATACACCAAAAAAATGGAACAAGACAACAACGAACAAAACAAGATAAAGGAAGAGATAAGCGAATTTAATTTTAATATTTTACCTTATGGTTATTTAGACGTAAAGGCAGGAGTAGAGCATTTTTTAAGGTATAACAAAACAGGGCAGGATCTTGCCGAAGCTGTCGAGCAATTCAGCGAGGAAACAAACACGCCTTTAAAAGATGTTGATGTTACCTATATCGCCTTTGATACCATTTTTCAGGAAGCAAGAAACGAAATAAGTGATTTAATCGGTTTTGATATATGTAACGACGCCAATTTTTACACTTATTCGAATTATTGCTGTTCAAATTATGACTATTCCGAAGAAGATAAAGAGAAGCTTATAACGGCAATCGCAGAAGCCGAGCAGGATAAAAGAGAGGAGTTATTAAACAACGAGGTTATAAAATTGTTCTTGGAAGATATCGAAATAAATCAAGATGATATAAGCCAAAAAATAAAAAAATATGAGCAGGATCAAAAATGACATATATACAAAATAAAGAAATCGAACAAACAGGGTTAAAAATTGGCAGAAATTACACTTTTTTATATGTAGATAGCTATATGGCTTTAACTCATAAAACGGAAATAACTTTGATCAATATAACAAAAAAAGATAGCTATGCACAATATCAAAATCTTTTGAACATCTCATTTAAGCAACGGGGAAAAAGAAAAGAAGGCAATATGTTATTAACGGATAGTATGCTTTTTTTGGAAGGTTGGGGTTTAGATCTAAATGTTGATACAGATTATAATTCTTTTAATGGAAATGCGTTAATAAACCTTGTTGGAAATCAAGAAGCATTAAGGCGGAAAATAGAACAATTAAATAAATATGCCTTTTCAAATATGGGTATTATTGCCTATGCCGAAACATCGCAAGAAGTGGGCAATATGATGATTTTATATCCTGAAAAAGCCGATTTAAATCACGCAGTAGTTAGGCGAATACTTAAAAAATGATACCTGAAAAATTGCTTTGTGCGAATTGTAAAACGTTTGTACTAAAAAATAACATTAAAGTAATTAAAGGTTTTCGGATCTGTCCGTGCTGTCTTGAAAATAATCATATAAATTACGAAGCGTTAGAGCAAGATTTGGTTGTATTTTCTAATAAAATGAACGAAGAAATAATAAAAAAAGAGCAAGAAAAAATCGCAGAAATAGAGGTATTTTACTAAAAATGAAAGAGCTATTATTACAACAGATCACAACAAAAGAACAGGAATTAGACAGCATAAGAGAGAAATATCAAGAAGAAATTACAAAAGAAAGAACGAATATTTTAAAATCAAAAAGCAAGGGTATAAGTAAATCTTTGTACCTACTTGGCTTCGATTTTGAAAGCAGTTCTGCAAGGACACCGCAATATTTAGAATTTCATAGGATATTCAAAAAAGAATTCACGGTGATCTTAAAACCATATACCGAAGAAATGCTTATACACAAGCCAAACCATTTTGATATAAGCGGTTTTTTCAAGCTAAAAGACGGCGAGATCTATTATTTTTCTATTGGAGATTTGAGATGGGATAAAGGGGTTATGCTCATCAGAACAGCAGAAAATTATAAGGATTATACAGGCGGTAGCAATAACTTTATAGCTGTTAATGAAGATTTTGTAACTAATCTTTTGAAATATTTAAAATGCGGATAGAAATAATCAAAGAAAATGAGCGATAGAAAAATAGCGAGTATGGACATAACGATAGGGAATTTAGACATACCTATTGGCTTATATAAGGCAGTAAGCGATGACAAAGAGGACTTAAAGATAATAACCGATTGTTGCGGAAGCCCAAGAAAGCAAAAATATTTCTGTTCAAAATGCGGGAAAGAAGTAAGCAGTAATTATCGGGAATTTAAACAGAAAGCATTTATGAGCGGTGGCGAGGTACTTAAAATTATCCCAAGTGAACTTTTAAACTCTTTCGCAAAATCAAGAAGCAACATCAATATAGAAAGTTTTAACACCGAAGCGGAAATAGGTTTTCAAGAGCAAAAGGAAACGCTTTATTATATCCTGCCCGAAGCCGACAAGAAGAACAAGGAAAGGACAGCGAGAAGCATAAAGAAGTTTTCCTTGCTCTTAACCTATTTAAAATTAACCAAGCAGGTGGCGATAGCAAAGGTGGTAATTTACACCAAAGAATTATTGGTAAAGATAAAGGCGTATGGAAATGTTTTAACGATGAATGAGGTTGTATATGCCGAACAGATAAGGGGTATTCCGCAAGAAACACCGATCGTAGAAATACAAGAGGCAGAAATGGAATTGATGACAAAATTAGCCGAGAGGTATAAAAGAACATTTGAATTGAGGGCATATAAAAATGAATATTTAGAGCAACTAAACAAAGCCATAAGTGGCGAGATAGAGGTAATCACAAAACCAAAAGCGGACAAAAAAGAAGTGTCCTTGCTTGATGAATTAGAACGGGCATAAAATGAGAACCGACAGAACCAAAGCACTCACACAAGAAGAAAAGCTAATCATAGCAGATCTAAAAGAATACTTTAATTGCGAGTATAAATTATTGTCGTATTCGTATGACAAATTGGTAAACGCTCTCAATAAAGTATTGGAAGTAGTAGGGCATTAAAATGGACAGATGTATGTTAGCACAACCGACAAAAGAACTCTTGCGAGGCGATAGATATCTCTATCAAGAAAAAGCCGATGGCGAAAGGGCGATAATTACCATAGACAAAAACGGGGTGAAAGCGGTTAATCGCCGAGATAACGACATAACTAATAACTTCATAGCGGAACTATCACAGATAAAAATTAACTGCGATAGTGTTGTTTTAGACGCTGAACTATGTGCTGATAATTTTGACAAATTGCAACAAAGGGCTTTAACCAAAAACCAAGCCAAGATAAAGCTATTAAGCAAACTCATTCCCGTTACCATATATGTTTTTGATGTGATATCGGTAAATGGCGAGGACATAACAAAAGATACGTTTCAACAAAGATTAAAGATATTAAGCGATGTTGTCCAAGACAACGGGATGATTAAAATAATGCCCACCTATGAGCATACTGAATTAGACAATCTGCTGAATTTCGTGAAAGAGAAAAACGGCGAAGGCATTATGATTAAGGACAGATTAAGCGAATACGAATACAGGCGAAGCGATAAATGGCTTAAATACAAATTTTTTCAAGAAAAAGTAATCAGATTTCCTTTTTATAGCCAAAATCCAGCAGGGATAAGGTTGTCCGATGGCTTAAACGCCGTTCAGGTTGCTGGTAAACAGGCAAGAAAGGTTAAGGAACTGATAGACATAAGGGGTTATGCCGATGTTAATGTGCAGTATTTAGTATTAAGCAAAAATGGTTTAATGAGATTTCCAAGTTTTAGGGGGTTAGCAAATGCCGTGTTTTGATTATGAGGAAGTGGAATGTGTAATGTGCGGAAGAAAAACCGCAGATGGCTACACCGAAATCGCTGGAAACATTATTTGCGATAAATGTTTAGAAAATGGAAAAGACAATACAAGAAAAAATAGCACAACTGCTTGTAGAAAAAAGCATAATAAAGGATAAGAACTTTATCTTTTTTACTGATACCAAGCAACAGGACAAATTGGAACAGCTTTTTATCCAAAAAGGTATTACCAAAGATCTTGCGGATTACAACGCTATGTGGCAGAAAGCCCTTGCCGAAGCGGAATGTATGGAAATAATAGGCAGTATGATTAAGGATATCGCAAAAGAAGATAAGGACTTGTGCGTCTTGGGGGATTACCTCAAAGCCCTCTCGCAGAAACCTCAAACCTCGCCTAATAAGAAACCCGAAACCGATAAAAATGAACAACTAAAAAAAGAGGCACAATACTACAACGAGGAATTTAAGAAATCCCTCGAAACGCTTAAGAAACTCAAATCCGAGCGGATCTCCCAACACTACTTTGTCTTGCAAGAATACGCAAAACTGCTTGTCCAAGCGGACAAGATTTTTGGGCTTCTGGTTGAGGGTAGCACGGGTAGGGGTAAGACATTCCAGATCCTCAATTCTGTTCTTGGATTAGGGTTAAAATTAAACGAGGATTTTGTAGTTCTTACCACATATGTAACCCCTCTTGAATTTTACCATTTCTGCTATGCCAATAAGGACAAGCTGATTATCGTAGATGATGTACCGCAACTATTTAATGACAGGGCAACTATAGGGGTAATTTTGTCTTTCCTATGGAGTGCAACAGCCAAGCGAACGGTAGAGTGGCACTCGACTACCAATAAATTGAAAGTACCGCCTCAATTTAATCCGCAAGGCAAGATGATTATTGTAGCCAACAGAATTCCCGAAGCCATAGCTACCGTTAAATCCCGTTGCCTTAATTACAATATAGAATTCACGCACTCGGAAATATTAGAGCTTATTTATGAAGTGTGTAAGGTAAGCCATATTCCTATGGAAATCGCAGATTTTATCCGAGATAACACGGATATGACGACATCGGACGATGTGATGAATTTACGACTTCCGATCAAGCTTAACGAAATATACAAGCATAATAAAGAGCGTTGGCGGGAACTATGCAAAGCACAGCTAAACTGCGACAAGGAAATAATAATCCTTAAAGAGATACTATTTAGCGGATTATCGAAAGCCCAGCAGATAAAGGAATTTTACGAAAGGACAGGAAGGCACAGAAGTACCTTCTATCGCTGGAAAGAGAGAATTGAAAGAGAATTTGAATATCAAAAGTTAGCCAAATCCGTAGTAGCTGGGGTTTATGAAAAAGAAAGACAAGTGGAAAATCCCAAAATCTCGTGAGATTTCCTATGAGGTATAAAAATGGACATTAATTGTTTGCAAGTAATGAACTCTTTGTATAATCTCGGTTTAGCCGAAGCCGAATTTAAATCGATATCGGACGAGATTAGCCATAGCGAAAAAACAGGATTTTCTATTAGAGCAGTTAAGGGGGATAGAGTTATCGGAGTATCCCACGATGATAACCATACCATTATCATTAAAGGAAAAAATGAATTTAAGGTGGAAGTAAAGCCCAACACAAGAGTGCTTTTTAAGACGCTCATTACCTTTGACGGATTGCCTGACGAGGTATATACCCTGCATACCATAAGCCACTACCGAAGATTAGACGCCGAGATCAAGCATACAGCTAATAATATCGAGGAACTAAAAGAGATGATTTTAGACAGGTTTTCACGCAAGTACGGGCAGATTGTCTTGGCGGAAAGGGATTATATGAATGAGTTTAAGGGGTTTGACGGCAATAAAAAAGAGAAAGCCAAAGACAGAAGAATGAAGCTGATGACGAAGCAATTACAAGCGATATATTGGCTCTTTGGGGAAAAATACGATTTTTGTTTTAAGCAGATGAGAAAAAATGTCGCCACTATTGTAAAAGTATTTTCAGGAAAAAATACAAGGTTGGCGATAATACAATTAAACGAGGAATTCGAGAAAAACAATTTTTATTGGCAGGAAACCTGTAATGGCATAAAACTGATAACCCAATCATATAAGCCAAATGACGCAAGGTATGACTATGTGTGCGAGGGCAGGGAAATTTACATTAATGACAATAAAGAAATATGGGTTTGTGATGAAGTATCAGGGCAGATTAGCGACAAGGAGTTTCGGCTTCTGCTTGACAGGGTAAGCGATAACTCCTATCAGATCCTCACCAAAGAGCGTTACGAAATGGAAAAGGACAGCTTGCGGATTGAGGTGATGATGACAAGAAAAAAAGAATTAGAGGAAAAGGGCAGGAAGGCACTCATAAGAAAAATAAAAGAGCAGTTTGAGAACGGCAAAGTGGTCCGGCACGGGATCACTATTACTCCCGAAAGCGTATCATATAACGGCGTTACCGTAAGTGGCGACAAGATGAGAGAATATGTTGAATTTGCCGAATTGCCTATGAGAGAAACCCTCGATTTTCAGAATGTTGCCATAGGTTATATTGACTACCTATTGGACAAGGAAAAGGAAATCAGCTATTCGGATAGAAACGATAAAATCCTTATAAAATTTAGAGGCAAGGCAGATTTAACGATAGGAAATATCAAAATATGTGTTGAAAAAGAAGAACGAAACAACTGCTTCTTTATAAATAATTGTAAAATCAGGCGAGATGAAATAAGTGAAGCGATATTGAGGGCGTTATCTTTTTCTTCTCAAGGCGAATATAACGCTTGGCTAAAAGGAGTAAGCAGAAGCAGTTTAAGATTAGAAAATGCACTCAAAAGCGGGATAACATTTAAGTTCATTCTTGATAAATCCGATGATAATTGCCTGATCGAGCATACGGGAAACTTTAGCTTCACCCTGATTTTGAGAAAAATAGGCAATAAGGTTTTTGTGAGTATTAATAATAAAGATTACAAAGTCCAAGACATAAACGCTCTATTTTCTTTGCAAAAACGTCCTGACGTTTCGAGAATACAGGAAAGTATGCTTAACAGGACTATAAAGTTGCTTTACAGGGGTATTAAAGATATCAGCCCAAAGGAAATTGGCGAGGTTATTTCAACCGCACAGATAGAATACAACGAGAGATTAAAAAGAAGCGAGGATTTTCTTACCAAAGCGATTATGTTGTCAAAGGCAAAAAGCGTTAAGGGTGGCTGGGTTGTGCAGGGGGAAAGCCAAATAGAGTATTTGGTGGAAACTAATTTGGCGGTACATAAAATGAAAAACGGCGAAAAAGACGCCTATCTTTGTATTATGGATACGGAAACCTATGGCGAACAGGACGAGGCACAAAGGAATGACAGGATCGCCAAAAGATTATTAGGATTAAGGCACGATCTGACTATCGCAAAAGATATCTGGAATTTAGGCGATAAGGTAGATAAATGGTGGCGTGATATACAAGTACAAGAAAAACCGATAGAGGTTTTGGTATGAAAGTCCTGATTATCGGTTGCGGTGGCGTGGGTAGTTGGCTTATACAAGAAGTGGGGGAAGCGGTGAAGCAAGAACAGATAAAGCCCACTATCAGATTTGATATAGCGGATAACGACATAGTTGAATTGAAGCAAATAGCGTATCAAAACTTTATGCTTAAAGATATCGGCAAGAACAAGGCGGTAGCTTTGGCGGAAAGATACAAAGAGGACGCTTTTATCCGTCCTATAAAGGAACGGATATTAAAAAGAGAGCAGTTGGACGGATATGATTTGGTTATTTGCTGTGCCGATAATACGCTTGTTCGAGAATTGCTTTTCAAATATTGTCACGAAAACAACAAGGACTACATAGATTTAAGGGCAGAAGGACGATATATTATGGCTTTTCAGAAAAGCGATCTTAAAACTGATTTAGCTACGCTTGATTTAACGGATAGGGTAAATGGAAGTTGCCAAAAAGATGAGGATATCGAAAAGGGCTGGATACAGAAAGGCAATAAAATAGTAGCTATGATAGGGATACAAATGCTCTTGAATTACTTAAGAGGCGAGAAGAATAACAAAATACTCATAAAAATATGAAAAGGGGGTAATTTAAAAATGGAAAAAACAATACCTTTGCTTATTGAAAGCAAAAACGGACACGATGAAGAACAAGTTCCTGAAAGCCAAATAGCAGAAAAGACAAACGAGCAGTTGGCAGATGGAAAGATGGTGGCTCTTGAAAAAGAGGACACAACGGAAGTCCTTACGGAAGAAGTGCCAAAGGCGAATTGGAAAGATAAATTCGCTGGTGTTCAAAGCGTAACCGCAACAAGCAAAATGAAGGGGGGATAATCATACATTTTGTTTTTAAAATGGTACTTCTTTATAGAGGAACACGGATTTTTTTACGCTATAAAATCTACGGCTCGGTTCATACCGCAGGCACAGAAGAACCCCTACCCAATGGGGTAAAATTGAGCGATGTTCAGGCAAAAGCTCGGGAATTTGGCGTTGAAGTTATTGGCGATGAGTATGAATACGGAGTGCTTGTTAAAGCCAAAACAGAAGATGAAGGCAAGATAGCGGTTGAAAGGATAAAGAGATTTCTGGATTACTCCGAAGCGAATTGGAAGATTAATTGGTGGTAGGTTGATTTTTCATTTTGAGTAGTTTTTGTATGTGTTATAATAGCCCTAATGCCTGATCAGAACGATTACATTAACGCAAACTCTCCTTTTATATGCAAGTCCCCCTTTTTCTCTCCTAGACGGTTTAATATTACACTTCCTTGTTCATGGTATTTCGGCAAGAAGCAGGTTAAGGATGAGGAAGCATCGGATTTCTTAAGAACCGTTTTTCATGAGCTTATCCATTTTCATCATCTTATTGGTACAACATACGGCGTATATTATTACATAACCACATTTACACAACTCGCCGGTAGCTTCCTTTCATTAAAAGCTGATGCCCATAACAGAAAAAAAATTCATTTGCCGATAAAAAGTGGAATTGTTCCTGTCATAAAAGATACGTATGAAGGGTTTTTAGACAACTTGGAACATAGCGAAAGTTCATCGTATCTTGAGAAAATTGATCTTGATAACCTCGATGGAGACAATGTAAGGATTGGCGTTCAGGAGCGCTTTCTCTACAAAGATCAGCGTAAAACTAAAGAAACGATCTCATTACAGACTATGTTTTATGATATGAAATTTAATACAGGCAAGAATATTAATGTGCCCGTAGGTGGCTATGCTATTATGGAAAACTATGCAAAGCATCTTGAGCACGCCACAGGCCTTGCTTCAAATGCAAATGGCAATGAATACGAAAAACATTTCTCCTATTATTTTTTGACATTGCATCTTCTCATACGGTTAAAAGATGTTCCAGACCGCATCAAAAATGACCTGCTTTCATGTATTTACTATATTTCGCTTATGGGAATGACGCCTTTAATCAATAAGCCAGAAGGTAATTATTTCGGGATTTTATTTAAGCGAGAAACGATTAGCCCTATTGAAACGGTTAAACTGATGAAAACACCGGGATTAATATTCTATAACGCCTTAATGGCAAGTATCGAAATGTCAAAATGTCATAGCCGGGCATTGGATGATTTAGATTCTTTTATGGAACAGCTGTGCGATAAAATGCAACTCCCTAATATTTACGAACTTAATAAAAAATTGAAACATTTTATAGAGCTGTGCTTAGATGAAGCCAGGAAGACTTCCTACTCACCAGTATTTCCTTTTATTGAATATTATCTCGAAATGAGCCTAAAGTTTATGGGCACTATTATTAAGGATCCTTTTTCTTTTGCTAAGGGTAATATGACAAAGCGTCTCGTTTCTTACTTAAGCGATCGGCAAACAGACAAAAATACCGTGAATGGTTTTATGGGAGAGTATCCTATCCCGAACATTCTTTTGGAACATACATATGATAATGTAGGTAATATCAAAGACTATACCGGAATAGGCGACGCAAGCGAAGAGCAGACCCTGCTCGAGCTTTATTATGACATCTACGATCAGCTATTTACAGGTAAAGATCTTTATTGCTATGAAATGCGACATTTAGCCGCGACCTCGGAAACAGAATGTAAAAAAATTAAAGAGTGTGAAAAGAGAAAAATATTGGACTATAATGGTTGTACAAATACCCATAAACTATTACTAAAAACCATATTTGGCGGTTATGAGGCGCTCTATGGCGGGTAATTGAAAGGAAGCCATGACTGAAAAACAGATTATCAAAACGTTCATAGTAAACACATTTGATTGTAGCGAATATTACTTTGAATTAGTATGGAAACATATAACCGCTTCCTATGGTAAGTCTTTAAATTTACGCGCTTGGAGGATGGGGCTGTCTGTATTGTACGATCATGGTAAGACCGATAAACAGCATGACACAATTAAGGCAGCATCAATTCTCTACGAGGCTATCAAGGAAGTTGAGAAAACTGGAAAAATAGAGCAATTCCTTTTAGTGCTCGAAGAAGCAAGCAAAAAACACAGGGCCGAAGAAGAACTCAAATTAAAGATCCTCAAAAATGTCGAATCAGTAACGAAGGAGATAAGCGACTTTTTGAAGGGAGTTCCGCTTGAGGGTAAGCACGCAACATGCAAAAATGATACTTTGGAGTTGTCTGTAAACGAAATGGGTAAGCCAATAGCAAAGATTAATGGTAAAAATATTACGATAAAAGAACGCTTCTTTGTGGACTTAGCCTACCTCGCAGCTCATAAATTAAAAAGGCAAAGCAAATGGGTTGATGTGAGAAAAGGCCTGATGTGGACTGAAAGACATATTAAAGATTATCCAACAGATTTTAAGGAAACTCTTGAGAGGGGGGCATATTTAAACGCAAAAGATAATGTTCTAGAAAGATTAAAGGGTCAAGGGATGGTAAGACTCGGTGTATTCAACTCGGGGGCGATTATTATTAATGAGAACCTGTGTAATTTTGTTTCAAAGCATTATTGGACAGTAAAGAAAACAATAGATGATATATCATATGATTTGTCTTGCAGAAAGGCTGGCGGTCGCAAGATTGACTCAAAAACAACAGATGAGGCTATCGAAAACCAAGAGATAAACTTGGAAAAAATCGATACTCAAGAATTACGGCCCATGATTAGGCATACTTATGTAATGATGCAAACAGCTAATCTAATGGGTTGGAAATATCACGATACTGAATGGATTAAGGAATGGAAGGGATTTTTAAGAAAATGTGAAAGAATTTATGGATTAGTAAGTGATGTGAAATATGAAGAAACAAGGAAGTATCTGCATATGTTTTTATCTTTATTTTCCCGCATATCATAAGAACTCCACCACTTAAGCTCAAAGCGTTGCCCCGCAATTTGATCGCTGCTATTCCTCCTTATTTCGCCTGCTAAGTAGCATACTCATTTATTCATTTCCGGCGGATTTCCGGCTCATAGGAAAAATTGTCAAAATAATCTATACTCGATTGTGTAGAAGCTAAAAACAACTTTACACAAGGAGGGGTTATGAGCGCATACACATATGAAGAGATCGGGAAGAATATCCAGAGATGTAACGCCAGGTTAGGGATTTCGGTTTCTTTTGAAGACGAAAATAGCCTGCATAAAAAATTCCAAAGCGCGGTAAATTCCGGCAGCCGGCACATCGAAATGTCCTCTTTAGCCAAGCATGGCGGAGCAAGAAATTTCGATATGTCGTCATCTATGATATCAGAAATCAGGCATAGCGCTGATTTGAATGTGGTGACCCTAGGAGTGCATGCTTCACCGGATATTAATATTTGCGGCTCTGGTAATAATGGTTTTTCTTCCGAAATCAGAGATCACTCGATAAGAGAAGGTAAGGCAGCAATAGACTTTTGTCATGTCATCAAAGGAAAGCACGTGGTTATACACGCGAATAGTTTTTCACGGCCGGTTTCAGAGATTGATCCCGAACTATTCGGTAGTAAGAATACGGGATCGTATTATTTAGTAGACCCAAGAACCGAGGAGATTACATCCATCCCAGAACAAGAATCCGTATTTATACCCAAGCAGGCAAAAGGTGAGAAGGGTAATCTTCTTTGGATTTTGGATAGGAATAGAAAGCCTGTTCTCAACACTGCAACCCAAAAACCAATTCCTCGTTTAGCTGTGGATGCGGATGGCAGAATAGAGGGCGAACAAGTGCGCTTCGGAGAATACATCCGAAGGATGAGCAGGGAAGGTAAGACCTCAAACGAAGCGGTTAAAGATTTCTTTCACCTATGGCATGCAGGTGAAATAAACAGGGTCTATCTCAATCTCGTTGCAGCGGAAAGAACTTTGGCAGAGGCGCAGTCGCGCAGGGACAGGCTTCAAGACACATTGGAGTACTACAGGAACTTAGAGGGAGTATTGCCTCAGGAAGAGAGGTATAGGTTGGAAAGAACTATGCGCGATAGTCTTAATTCAGCCGATATTGCGGTTCCATCAGATGTGAGATCTGCCTGTTTACTGTTGGAAGATGAGCTTAGGGAGAATCAGCGCACGCTCGAGTCTTCAAGGCAGTCAATAGTTAGAGGATGGCCTCAGTTAACGGATGCGATTGAGCATCTACGTGAGATCATGTCGTTAAAAGAATTTGGGCTACAAATAATTGCCGAGTCGATAGCGGAGCTTGGAGAATATGCTATCAGTCTAGATGGAGGCAGGATCTCTCTATCAATCGAGAATTTGCCTTTACCTTATATGTATGGCAGTTCGACAAGAGAGCTTCTTGAGATAATCGAGGAATCCCGGAAACTGCTGGAACTCCGGCTAAAAAAACTTGGTTATAGCAGCTCTGAAAGCAAAGCATTATCGAACAGTTGCATTAAGGCTACTCTCGATATAGGGCATTTAAATCTGTGCCGTCAATACTACATAGGTGAGACGTTTCCTAAATGGGTTGTTTCGCAGGTCAGATATTTAGGTAAATATAATATTTCCAACGTTCATTTGTCTGACAATCGCGGCCTTGATGATTCACATCTTTTGCCGGGCGAAGGGAATGCGCCTATAAAAGAAGCGTTGAGCGCCCTTTTAGACCTAGGCTATAGGGAGTTTATAGTTATTGAGGGGGCGGTGTCGCAACAGGCCGTAAAGTATACCTTGGATTTGTTCGGAATAGTGCCAAGGGGGAGCAATGATGAGTTAATGCGGGAGTTTAATGCCAGGGATGGGGTTTCCGGAATGAAATGGAAAGATGATCCGGAACGACCTTCCTTTGGTAAAGATTGAGGGAAAAATGAAAACTAAATTTACTGCGAGAGATTTGGAATGTTGCAAGGAACTTATTGATTTAGGCTGCCTTACGGCGAAACAATTCACAGCCCTTTCCATTTTTCCAAATGAGAAGAAGGCAAGGGATAGGTTGAGGCTGCTTAATCAAGATGGATATATAGCATATTGTTCAAAACCCTATCTCGGACCAGGGCGGGCTGAATATGTTTACTACATTAACTCAAAAAGAGCCGGCGAGGTTTTAAGTATGCTGGGACGTTCACGAGAGGATTTTACCATAGCAAAACCGACGGCTTATTCGCCAGTACTTTTACATCATTTAGCAATAGCAGATTTCATTATCTGTTTGCGACAGGCTTGCAAAAAATCAGGATTTTATGAAGCGGTTATTATCCCTGAGTACAAAAAAATGTCAGGCAAAGGGAAGCTTAGAAAGGCTACAAGCCAGGCTTTGACATTAAACGAGATGCCAAATGAGATTATACCTGATGGGGTAGCGTGCCTTAATAGGGATAATGCTAAGGCGCTTTTCTTTTTTGAAATATACAGAGGAACGCAGAGCCTAGAGGGTGGAGAGCGGAGCATTAAACTTAAACTAGAAGCGTACGCGGCTTATTTAGACCAAGGGTTATATTCGAGTTATTCTGAGCTGTTTTCTTATAAGTTTCGCGGGTTTCGTGTACTGATTGTAACAAACTCGGAATCGTATTTAGAGAAGCTTAAAGATATTTGCGACAAAATAAGCCCATCAAACATATTTTGGCTAGCTTTAAGCGAACATATCAGTCCAGACAGTATTTTAAAACCTGTTTGGCATGTCTCAGGTGAGGTAGAGCCTAAGGCTTTAGTAAGAAAGGCGGAAAACAATGAAAAAGCGGATCAGTTTAAATAACCGGGATTTAATTATTGGCGGTATTCAAGGAGAAGTGCAAGACTCGTTTTTTGAGCATGGCCTAAAGGTGCTGTTGCGTGAACAGCCGGTTGACCTTGAGCCAGCATTCCAGCCCTTTAGCCTTAATACCCTAAGCGGCAATATGCCAAGTATTAATCTCAGGCAAATCCCCGATTTTCGAAAAGTTGACAGGATAATTTATATACAATTATGGTTTTCTCAGGAGAGCAAATCGAGATGGCATGAAGTAGATTTTTTAAGAGAGATGAGTATAGTAAAAAATCCTGTAAGTTTCCTGGTGGTCGGGAACAGGAAAACAATTATGCACGTTCTCTGCGTATACCTCGAGGATATAGCTGTAGTAAAAAGTATTTTAAAGGCAAAATTCCCTGGCATTGTATGCGATATCGGGCCAAATCCTTTGCTTAATCGTTTATGCATATCAAATGCTGCCGCTAGCAAATACAGTTTTGGCTTAAGGGATTATTACGCGTTCCCCGCATATTGGAGAATTCTAAGCTTGAATGAGAATAATAAATTATCCCCATTGCTTTCGCTTTATGCAGGCCTAAGCGGTTTAGAAGAAGATGAGCTGGGGATCTATCAAGTTGTAGCCAAGCCTACGGTGTATCCATGGGCAAAGAATATCTTAAGCTTTATTGATGTTGAAGCGGAGATATCACGGCATGGAAGGGTGAATTCTTCTCTATGGTATTATCCAGATTTTGGAAATAAAGAAAAAAATAAATGTAAGCTTGACTCTCCAATTATGGCTGTAGCCGTAAGGAACGCTGTTATATCAAAAAGCGCAAACATAGACCTCGCGCTAGATACGCTTTCGCTGGTTTTTAGCAATTTTCAGTTTTCCGGTGAGAGCCTCAATTATTTAGACAAAACTGATTATAAGAACATCATACGCACCATCCCAGAGCTTATTAGCTGGATAGCTGCCGGCATAGCATATCACTCCGGTTTTCTTTTAAATACCAGAGAGATACTGAATTTGTTTCATTTCCCTACCGAAGAAGTAGTAAATAATAATAATTACGCCATAGACAAGTTAACCGGGTTCAGGGTGCCGCAGGAATTACGACAGTCAGAAGGAGTAGTGCTGGGTTACAGCGAATATGCCGGTGAGCGGGTAATTATTACCCAGCCTGAAAAGATAAGGGCTAATCATACAGCCATTGAAGGGTTAATCAACCAGGGAAAAAGCTGCTTACTTGTAAACATGTGTCTTGATGATATTTATAAAGGAAAAGCGGTCGGTTTCATTGATTTCCATGGGGATGCCATTGAAGACGTTCTAGACCGTATACCAGAAGAAAGAATAGAAGATGTTATATTTTTTGATCCTTGTGACAATGAATTTGAGGTGTGCTACAACCCCTTTGAATTAAGGGAGGGAGAGGATATCGGTAAAAAAGTCGATGACTTGGTAGTAAGCGTGAGGTCTTTATACTCCGGCAAAGACTGGGGCCATGTAATAGAAAGCACCCTTATTCCTGTTTTTTATACTTTATTAAAAGGAAAAAGCCTGACTTTGTCCGATGCAAGGTCTCTTCTTTCTAAGACAAAAGAGGGATATAAATTAAGGGAATCGCTTCTTCCATCAATCGATAATCCCGAAGTAAGGATGTTCTGGATCGACTTATTTGAAAGGCTTCCTACCCAAACAGTACACAGGGTACTTAACAAGCTGTCAAAATTTCTGTTACCGGAGAAAGTAAATAGGATTTTTTCTCAAAGAAAGAATCTAATAAATTTCAGGTCAGACATTATTGATAAAAAGAAAATATTCCTTGGATACTTACCCGTGGGGAAGCTCGGCTCTGACTGCGCAAATGTTCTTGGCTCTACTATGGTTTCAGATTTTTATAGCGCAGGCATGTCAAGGCAGAACACACCTTTCTTACAACGGCATCCATTTAATCTATATATAGATGAATGTCAAAGAATCAGCGTTAAAAGTCTCGAGGACAGCCTGCGAGAGCTTCGAAAATATAACCTTAGAATTACGATGGCATATCAGCAGAGAGAGCAGCTTAACGAATCAAATAAACTTGCTATTGGGAATGTTGGCACGACTATATATCTTGGGCTAGATTGGGATAATGCTCAAAGGGCTTCTAAGGATTCTTTTGGTCAAATCGAACATAATGACTTTATGCGGAGAAAAACCGGGGATGGTTTTGTCAAAATGTTTAACGATATCCTTAGCTTAAAAACATTCCCGCTAAGGGAAAAAAGTGGAAAAGGTTTCAAGGATATAATTATCCAATATTCCCGTGAGCATTATTATGTGCCGATTGTTCATAAAAATGATACTCGCCTCAAAAAGCGGCAAGATTATCGGCGGGCTGCCTATGATGAAATTTAGCCAAGGTAGCATAGTCATTTTTCTAATTCCGGCGGATTTCCGGCTCATTAAATAAAATGCCGTAATCCGGTATACTCTGTGGTAGAGAATAAAAAACATAATTTAACCAGGGGGAAGTCATGGCTAATCTTAATAGAATGCTTGAGCTTTTAGACGAAGTGAATATCACTAATGTGGTGGGGTTGAAGCACGATAGAGCTAGAGAGCGATATCACTTAACGCGCGATACGGTTAGTACCCACGCGGAATTTGAAGAAGAGATAACTAGATTTGTGCAGTATCAGCTCTGCGCAACCCGCGGCAATGCGGCAGTGCCTCGCTATATGGCATCATCAATAGCAACAGACATTCTTAATCGGGCGTTTACGAGTATCGGGGGTAAGGACGGCGCATACGATATGGCAGAGAGCGGTATCCGCGGTGGGTTGCGGACAGTGATAGACGCGTTGTATCAGGCTATAAAAAAAGAGGAAGAGGAATCGTACGTTGAGTATGTCTTGCGTACGGAAGTAGATCAGCTTTCTTTTAATGATCGCACAGCTCTTATGCAAGCCTACCTCAATAGGTTCAGGGGTAATTTTCCTGCAAGCGCCAGGGTTCCGAGCGCTTATGAGCTTGCCGGTAATTACGAAAACATCATTCGTATGCATGCGGAAGTAATAAATTCGATCCGTATGCGAATACGACAAAGTTAGGAGGCGCATCATGAAATCCGTTCATACGATATCTAGAATAGGAATAAGACCATCCCGGTTTATCTCCGATTATGGCACGAATGCCATTTTCTTTGGAGAGGGCCAAGCGTTACATTGTAACATCGATGGCATTTGCCTCAACCGGCTTGAGTGCCAAGATAATATACAGGAAGGAGTGTTTGCGGAAGGGAAGGCAATAGTGGCGCTGAATTCAGGAGTGTTGAATTTTAATCGCATCAATAACAGGAGCAACAAAACAATAGAATCTAGACGCACTGTCCACGCCCTGTTTCCAGGACCAGATTCCGACTCCTTTTACATCGCTACACGCAGAGTAATGCATCTTGAGTTTGAGCTTATAAGCGGAAATAGGGAAAAAAATGTTATTTTCAAAATAAAACGGGAATGCGGAATAAAGATGTTATTCGCGGGCGCAGATGATCTTTCAGATGTCTCAATAGAACACTACAAGGATGAGACCTATATTTGCGATAAGAGCCCCAGGGTAACAGTGTTTTCCGGATCCCAATTATCCAAAACAATAGAATGCTTTCCCGTACCTATATATAGGGCAGTCCAGGCACCGTCCGGAAGCATGTATTTTGTAGGTGCAAGTGGAAAAATGGTGCAAGCCTTTGATGAAAATGGGGAGATATTTGCTAAAGAGCTCCCTTTTGCCGTCAAAAAAGTGCTATGCAGCGCAAGCCGCGTTGTAGCTATTTGTGAACATGGCTCAATTTTTATACTAGATTTAAAAGGAAATATTACAGATGGCGGTTTGTTATTCACTGAGATAATTGACTCAAAAGTCTCTCCTGACGGCTTTATCTGGTGTCTGACAGAAGATGGTACTCTCGCAATCATTTGCGAGGAAAAAGCGGAATTGAGCCTAAAAATTAACCAATATCTACATATAGATACCGCAGGCAGGAGAACTCTTTTTCAAGAGGCCCTTTGTGGGGCTTTAGAGAAGAATAAAATAAGCAAGCTTAAGGAATCAGAGTTGCGGTCTAAATCACTGAAGCTTAATAAAAAAGAAAGGGAATTAAAATCGGTAGAGTGCAAATTAAAGCAGGAGTTAGCAAAGCTCGCTCCGCTTTTGGATGAAGTCAAGCGCCGCGAGAAACAAGCTCAGGATAAGCTAAACTCTGCCAAAGCCCTCGAAACAGAAATGCAGCGGTTTTGCACAGCCGAGGAGTTATGCAATAAACTAAAAGAGCTGAAGAAAAAAGCTGATGATGATAAAAAGGCATTCCCTGCCACAGAAGAGGAGATCGATAATATTGAAAAGGAAATTGAAGAGTCAAGAAAACTAAAACAGGAATTGGTTGAGGCGCATAAAAACAAGTCAGAATCATTGTCTGGGCTGAAAACCGAATTAGACAAATTAAGCAGGGAAGAGGAAGTCTTAAGCAAAGATTATGATGAATCTGCGAGGAAGCTTTCAGAGCTTAATTCTTCGATAGAGCAGAGGAAGGATTTTATTAAGAATGCGCCGGAACAAATCAAAACCATTAAAGAAGAGGAGAAAGGTTACGCGCTTAAGATAAAAGAACTGAAAGAAAAGATTGCTGCGCATAAAGAAAAAATCAGCGCAGCCAAAATTGAGGCAGAGGCAGTTGAGAATACCTTTAATAATGAAACGCAGAAATTAAATAACATATTATCAAGCGCTGAAATTCTGCGCAAAAAGCAGGGTAACCTTCCGGAAATTGATAAGCTAACCCAGCAATTGATAGGGCTTATTAACAAAACCATTCCGGAGAAAGAAGGAGAATAGCGATGTCACAATTCTCAATTTATTATAAAGATGGCAAATGCTTTATCTCCTATGAAACTTTTTATTTACAGGGGATAGGAAAGACTAATGCTTCAACTCTTTATGAGGCCAATCTCTCGGCAGACCGCAAGCAGCGCGCCGATAAGGAGAATAATACTCGTACTCTTCTGTCAGAGCTTAACGTGCAGCAGACCCGCGAGCGTGAAGAACGCGCAAGAAGAGTTGCCGAGGCACAGAAGTTGGCGGCCGATAGGCTTAAAAAAGCTCATGAAAAGGAGCAAGATGAGGAGCGAGAGAAAGCAAAAAATAAGGCAATTCTTCTTAATCGGGAACTTGATCGACAAAGAAAGGCAAAAGAAGAAGAGCGTCTTAAGAATGAAAGAGAATTGCTTGAGGAAAAAAGAAGACTTAAAGAGCTTCAGGGAAAGCTTGAAATAGAAAAGGCCAGACAAAAAGAGCTTGAAAGGCAGAAAAAACAAGAGCAGATTATCGGCAAAGAGCAGGAGCTTTTGAAATCAATCGCGCAGACAGAGAATGCAATTTCCAGGCTTAAGTCAGAGGTAGATGTGAAAATGAGTCTGGCTGAGAGAAACAACCAAGAGACATTTCAGCTTCTCGAGAATTTAAAAGTTGCGCAACAGGATATTCTTCGAAAAGAAGAGCTTAATCTTGAATTAAATCAGCGTTATACGTTGTCTGAGCGTTTGAGGACTGCGGCAGAGCAGGCTTATCAGCATGAAAAGTTGGAACGCCAGAAAGAGGAAGCCAAAATTCAGATGACGCGCATTGAGTCCTTATTAAAGATAGTCGACAGGGACTTGGTGCAAAAATGGCGAAAAGAAGAGTTGAGCCAAATAAATGTAAAAATATCGGGCATCAAAAAAGATTTTGAAAAAGGTAATTTTAGCACAGTTAGTTTATCTATTCCTGACATAGAGAATGAACTGCAATCTATTGAGCATAAAGCCATGGAGGATGAAAAAATAGAATGTCAGCGGGAATATGTGGCGGTCAGATTCTTAAAAGCAATAAAATACCGTGGGTACACAACAGAGACAGACATGCGCCTCATAAATCCAGAAGACCCTAGGAGTCCGGTGATAATTACGGGTAAATTCCCATCAGGATGCAAAGCTATAGAAATAACTATACCTTTTGGAGAAGTCTATAGTATTAAGTTCTCGGGGTTGAATGATGAAAAAACGTGCTGTTCGGAAGAAACTATCCTGAGGGAAATACTCGTGCAAAATGGTATATCAAGTCATGCATTAGCATCCGCGAGTGCTTCCCGGCCAAGTGGATCAGGCATGAAATATCGGTTTGATGATGGGAAGAAAAAAATAGAATTAACAAGACAATTCTGTGGATGAGGTGGAAAGTGGACACAATTTATATTCCGGAAACATTAAGGGCGGTTAAGCAAGGCAAGGAAAGCGGGACAAATTCTTTCATTATACAGCCATATTTTAATGACTGTCATCCCCGTGACCAAGCCGGTATTTTCTTTTTTAATGGCTGGTCATCAATTGAGGATATTACAATTGAATCGTTATCGACTGACCATGACATTGTTGTTGTGTTCTCAGCAAAAGATAATCTCAAATTCCAGGATGTTGAGATGGAAAGAAAATTTAAGGATTTGATGGGGTCTCGGATTGAGTATAACCCTAATGATAAATATAGCCGTTTATCTATGCAGGAAGTCAAACTTTTCGAGTTGCCTAAAGACAATATTGAAAGCTGTTATACGATATCAAAGGCATTGGAACAGCAAAAACTTAAGATTGCTATTGTTGTACAAAGAGCCGAGATACTGCTTTCTAAAGATTCATGTGATCCTAGGTTGCTCGATAATGTTAAAAACTGGGTCACTTTTTCAAATAGCCATACTCTAATTATGATGACGGATAACAAGGATGATATCCATCATAAAATCAGACAAATTGGTCCGCCGCTGGTACGGTACCTAGAATGGCTGCCACCTTCGAAAGAAGATTTTGAGAGGGTGTTTACAAATTTAAAGATCATTAAACCGCATCTTTTTAATAGCGTTGCGGTATCAAAGTTAGCCTCGGCATGCGAAGGTAGTCATTATCTTGAACTTGCAAACCTGCTTGAACGCATGGAAAAAGAGAAGGGGGTGCTAACTGAGGAGTTGCTCAAACATACCGCAGAAGATGCTACAAAACAGATAGCCAAGAATAAGGGGGGAGATTGGATTATTTCCAAGAAACCCAAAGTTACCTTTAATGATATTGCCGGGGTAAAGGATATTGAGGAAAAAATTGATTGCAAGATATTACCCTATTGTCATCCTGAGCTGGCCAAGAAATATGGGTTAAGGCTTGGTAGCGGGATACTTTTTATTGGCCCTCATGGCACAGGAAAGACAATGCTTGGAGAAGCCATAGCCAATAAGTTAGGAGTGCCTTTTTTCTCTATTTCGTCGGCAGATATTATAGATAAATATGTAGGGGAATCCGGAAAGCTCATCAGAAAATTACTCTTAGCTGCAAGGCAATGTAAGCCGTATGGCCTTATTTTTATCGATGAGATAGACAGTATAATTCCGAGAAGGGACCGCGATGAAAGTAAGTATATGAAAGCTGCAGTGGCGCAATTTTTGGCTGAAATGGATGGGATAAATACCGATCAGAAAACACCTGTTTTGCTGATCGGGGCAACAAATAGGCCGCAAGATATAGATCACGCAGCTCTTCGTCCGGGGAGGTTTGACAACGTAATCTTAGTGCCTCTTCCTAATAAGGAAGCAAGAAGGCAAATATTTTACCTTAATCTTCAATATAGATTCACTGAGCGTATAGATTATTCTGTTCTTGCAGATATGACCGATGGATACAGCGGCGCTGATATCGCCAATATTTGTAGAGAAGCAGCCGAGAAATGCGCTATTCAGGCTGTTAAGGAGAAGCAAGTCCGCCCGGTCACGATGGATATCATTGTTAATGTTATCAGCTTCACGAAAAAATCAGTTTCAAAGGAATGTATGGAGTGGTTCCGTAATTATGAACAAAACGGAATCAGCTGGGGGTAGGTGATTTTTATGACACGCTGGGAAGCTTTAATGGAAATATTAAATTCTACTGAAAGACAGGATCGCATCGGTTCTGCCTGGCGTCTCTACTTTTTTCTCATTTCAAAAGGTTCAGAGAAGAACAGGTTTGTGACCAACTACCATGAGCTAGAAAAGGCGTTAGGCGCTCCTGTAGCCACAATTAAAAAATGGAAAGAAAGGTTGCTTGAGCAGGGGGTGGTTAAGTGTGAAACCGGCAAATATAGCTTTACGCTTATTTTATTACCGCCTTACGATATTACGTTAACCTGTGTTAAAACTGATATGACGGAGATACAGTTAAAATCTGACCCTGAAACAAAGAAGCTGATTACTAAACTATTTTCAACAAATAATCTTTCAGTGCTTCCTATGATAGCCGACTTAGCGTATAAACTAGAATTGATAGAGAAGAGGCTCAACTCTTCTGCTGGATAACCAAAATGGAGTACTATCCATAATGGTAATACCAATCGGGGGAAGGCGCGAAATGATTCTATGAAACCAGAGGATAAGAATTTTGTTGACAAATCATCCATTTTCGGCGATAATTTAGCCATGAAATACATTAAAAGACTACAAGAAGACAGGATCAGGCATACACTTGAGCGGGATAAAAGCGTCCTTTTGCTGGGAGCGCGTCAAACAGGGAAGACGACGCTGATTAGTCAGTTCAAGCACGATCTTCTAATTTCGTTCGTGCAGCCTGATATAAGGCAGAGATATGAAAAATCACCTCATTTGCTAAAAGGAGAAGTAGAGTCTTTAGCCACTACAGAAAAGGGTAAACGGCCGCTTGTCATATTAGATGAGGTACAAAAAGTGCCGGTTATTCTGGATGTGGTTCAGGACCTGATTGACCGGGGTGAGGCCAATTTCATTCTTACAGGTTCAAGCGCTCGCAAGCTTCGCAGAGGGGCGCAGATTAATCTTATCCCTGGCCGCCTCGTTGCTTTTCGCATGGATCCTTTTAACTTGCAGGAAGCTCCTGCCAAGGACTTGAATGAGAGGTTGTTTTACGGTTCATTGCCGGGAATTCTAGCCGTCAGCGCTCAATCTGATCGGGAGACCGATCTAGAGTCGTATGTTACAACTTATCTAGAGGAGGAGATACGGGCAGAAGCCGCCGTAAGAAACCTCGGAGACTTTGCGAGATTTCTGGAGTTGGCCGCCTCTGAATCCGGAGGCATTGTAAACTTAAGGAAACTATCACAGGAGATAGGAGTTGCACATACTACGATAGGAGCTTATTATCAAATATTAGAGGATTGCCTTATCTGCGACAGGATCGAACCTCTGACTCATAGTAAGACACGAAAAAAACTTACCAAGTCTGATAAGTATTTATTCTTTGATATGGGTGTCAGGCGTCTTGCGGCGCATGAAGGTACAAAGCCTCCTAGAGAGACTATGGGAATACTGTTTGAACAGTTTGTTGGGCTTGAGCTATTAAGAAGCGCGCACATAAAGGGGCGCGGAACCAAAATCCGGTTCTGGCGGGATCCCGATGGCCCCGAGGTCGATTGGGTTATTGACGAAGACGGCGCATATATTCCTCTTGAGGTTAAATGGACAGAAAATCCCGCATCAGGCGACATCCGCCATCTGGAAGTATTTCTTTCAGAATACAAGTCGGCAAAGACTGGCTTTTTGATTTGCCAGGTTCCGCGTAAAGTGAAATTAAGCGACAACGTATTCGCCTTGCCTTGGCAATCCATTAATGATGTTTTTTAGGACAAGCGGCGAAAGAGGATAACTGTGAAGATAGAAATTAAAAACAGATATTCTAACGCTAGGCTATATCAAGAACCGCCTTGCAAGCCGATTCCGAAAGAGGAATTTGTCAATCGGCTGAAGGATGGGGTGAACTTTATCTGTGAGGGCAGGTCTCAGAAATTTATTAACCTCTATAGCTCTCACGTTAATTTATTGCAGGGATATCTTAATAAATACGGCATCAAAACAGTAGTACCGGATGAGGACTTTTTTGATACTTTATGGAAGAGAACCCAGGCTGATACCGTGCTCAATGGGAAGAAATATAGCCCGCTGACAGCCAAGAAGATCGCCCGCACCATCCGAAAGATTGTCAACGCTTACCTATATATTAAGGAAGGAGCCCTTAAAAGGAAGGTTTTACTTGAGGTTGAAAGCAAGCGGTATGAGCGTTTCTTTGCCCTTACCAAGCTAACCCAGGATGCCATAATATGGTTTGAGGAGAACGGCAGAATCGTTAAAGCAATGCCTGTTTTGGTCAACGGGACCGGCTCAGGCACAGAAGAAATGCTCATAAAGATGGTACACAGGGTAAGCGACAAAAAGCTACTTGTGAATACGAATTATACCAAAATCCAGCTCGCCATGCTCTTTTTGCGCGTAATAGGCAAAAATGGCTTTGAACAAGCTACTGCTGAGGATGTTCAAAAGTTCAATGACTATTGCGATGAAAGGCAGATAAAGAAGAAGGCGGATTATCTAGCCGATGTAGCCACATTTTTTGCCAATATCCATAGCAAGGGCTATATAAAGAATAATCCCTTTGCCAACGTCTCGCTTAAAAAGAATGCCACATGCGTAAGGCGGGATTTTATCCCTAAAGAAGGCATAGCGAAGCTTCTAGACTTATCCAATGCCGACCTCAATGAGAAGCAGCAGGCTAGAGACAGAACGATGGCGTTAATGTTTTATGACACCGCTTTGAGAATAAACGAAGTATTATCGCTCAAGTGTTCTGATATCCGCAAAGATGCTGATGGCGAGATGTACGTGCTCTTGAGATCCGATGTGCAAAAGGGGGCTAATAAGCCCGAAGAAACCATGTACTTCTTTTTTGACCAGACCAAGCAGGCGATAGAGCGTTATCTTAAACTGCGAACCCAATTCCTGCCTAAAACCGATCGGCTTTTTGTTTCAAGGTACGGAACCTCATTATGCCACCCTCATTGCAGGAAGCTTTTCAAACATCACTGTGAAAAGCTGGGGATCAAGACTTTTTATAAAGAAACGCCGTCTCCTCATCATGTAAGGCATTCGTTTGGCACATTAAACATAGCGCCTTTGGGATTAGGGCTTGGCCTCTATGAGATAGTTGAGCGATTCAGGCACACAAAGCCGGAAATAGCCAAAAGGCACTACATCCACAACAATCCTTACCTTGTAAAAGAGAAATACAACCTTATGAAGAAGAGGGTCGTTAAGCAAAGCAATATAGATATATTGAACGGCATACCTTTTCCTGATATTGAGAAGTGGATGTTCGAGAAGCTGGAAGTTGATGCCAGGACCATGAAGGCTATTAAGCGAAAATACTTATCTGTATTCAATAATAACATTGACAAAAAAACTGAATCAGATAAAATAGACAATTACATAACAGAACGTGAAGCGTCTGAGAAGGTAGCTCACCTGGAGATACCGCTGCGATCTTTGAGAAATTATTGCGTGCAGAACAATATAGCGTTTAATGGGACCGGACATTACAGCTATAAAAAAGATTTCATCAGTGAGCTATCAGAGAATTGGGTGGGAAGGTCCGAAGTTATGCGAAAGCTGAAATTAGACCATATGAGTTTTCACCGCGCCGTGAATGAAAGCCAGCATAAGAAAATCAAAATTGGCCGCCAGTTACTCATCCACAAAAACGCATTTTTCGCATAAAAAACACTTCACACTTTTGGCATCAAACACTTCACAAATGCAAGGAATCTAAGTTTTTATACGAGTACCATAATTGACCATAACAGGAAGATAATAAAAGGGTTGCGTCAATAATTAAATTACCATGCTAAACGCCGACGGAAAAACAAGATGGTACGA
>Ga0247841_10000422_pt1 | contig 109414 bp, 94 predicted proteins | sample LaCruzMarch2015__2_FD_192410 | JGI IMG/M metagenome (GOLD analysis project Ga0247841, IMG submission 192410) | Freshwater microbial communities from meromictic Lake La Cruz, Castile-La Mancha, Spain - LaCruzMarch2015_18m | ecosystem: Environmental > Aquatic > Freshwater > Lake | place: Spain... | reverse complement strand
CGCGCATACTATCGGCAAAGGCATCATTCATATTGCAGATGTAGATAATTTGGTTATTCTTTCCGCCCTCAGTGGTGCGATCATCTGGAATCTTACAACATGGTATTATGCGCTTCCCAGCAGTTCTTCCCATGCCTTGATCGGAGGCCTTATCGGAGCAGGTATTGCTAAGGCAGGTACCAGCACCCTTGTCTGGTCAGGTATAATTAAAACTACCGCCTTCATTGTTCTTTCACCAACGATAGGTTTAGTTTTAGGCTATTTTATAATGATACTTTCTCTCAATCTAAACCGTAATTCCAATATGGCTCGTTCGGATAAACTTTATCGTAAGCTGCAATTAGCATCCTCTGCCATTTATTCGCTTGGCCACGGCATGAATGACGCTCAGAAAACAATCGGCATAATTGCGATAGTCCTTTACGGCAAGGGACTGAGTGATCCCAACTTCAACATCCCTTATTGGATTATTATTTTGTGCTACTCAGTCATCGCCATGGGAACCATGTTTGGTGGTTGGCGAATTGTTAAAACTATGGGCACTAAAATTACAAAACTGAATCCCATTGGTGGATTTAGCGCCGAAGCCGGCGCTGCTTGCGCCATCATTGGCGCATCCATTGCCGGAATACCCGTCAGCACGACTCACACAATAACCGGCGCTATCGTCGGTGTCGGAGCCACCAAAAGACTTTCCGCTGTTCGCTGGGGTGTTGCGGGAAGCATTATCTGGGCTTGGATTTTAACCATTCCTATTGCTGCCATCATTTCCGCAATCACTTATCTTTCTTTAAAACATTTATTCTTTTAATGTTCTATTGCAGGGGAGACTCATGCCGGAAAAGCTATTACCATTTGCTAAAAATAAAATTGAAGAAATCATCAAGAAATACCCGACGCCTTTCCATATTTATGATGAGAAATCTATTCTGGAAAATGCCCGGAATTTTAAAAACGCCTTTGCCTGGAATGAAGGGTTCAAAGAATTTTTCGCCGTCAAAGCAGCGCCCAATCCCTACCTGATGAAAATTCTTCATAATGAAGGTTTTGGTGCGGATTGCAGCTCTCTTGCCGAATTGATTCTGGCTCAAAAAACGGGGATCACCGGCGAAGAAATCATGTTTTCTTCTAACAACACTCCAGCTGACGAATTTATCAAAGCACGTGAATTAAACGCCACCATTAATTTGGATGACATCAGCCATATTTCCTACCTGGAAAAATGCGCCGGATTGCCGCCTTTGATTTGTTTCCGCTATAATCCCGGCTCGCTCAAGAAGGGTAATTTGATTATAGGTCATCCTGAAGAAGCCAAATATGGATTTACGCGTGAACAGCTTTTTGAAGGTTATAAAATCTGTCAAGAGAAAGGTATTAAACGATTTGGCATTCATACCATGGTCGCTTCCAACGAACTCGATGCCAATTACTTTGTAGAAACTGCTGAAATACTGTTTCAACTGATAGCGGATATTTCACAAAAGCTAAAAATTCATTTTGAATTTGCCAATCTCAGCGGCGGCATAGGAATTCCCTACAGGCCAGAACAGGAGCGCATTAATCTTACCGCCATGAGTCGTGGCATTAAGGAAAAATATGATAAGATTATAATTGCTAACGGACTTGCCCCGCTAAAAATTTACACGGAGTGCGGCCGTTACATCACAGGTCCTTACGGCTATCTAGTGTCGCGGGTGTTGCATATCAAAAATACATATAAAAAATTTGTCGGGCTGGACTCGTGCATGGCAAATTTAATGCGTCCAGCCCTTTACGGCGCTTATCATCACATCACGGTTATGGGCAAAGAAAATGCACCGCATGATTCAGTCTATGATGTCACGGGATCACTTTGTGAAAACAATGATAAATTTGCTATTGATCGCAATTTACCCAAAACAGAAAGTGGCGATATTGTGGTTATCCATGATGCAGGCGCTCACGGACATGCCATGGGTTTCAATTATAACGGTAAATTGCGTTCATCTGAATTGCTCCTTAGAGAAAATGGCGAGGTTTTGCAAATCCGCCGTGCGGAAACAGTTGACGATTATCTGGCCACTCTGGATTTTAAAGAATTAGGAAACTTTTAAATAGAAGCCGAAGGCCATCACAATATACCCTCAGTATTCAGTCTATTATCTATAGCTATATAATTTGCCTTTTTACGCAAAAAAAGAGATAATGCCGCTAAAGGGTGTTGATATGCAGGAAAACGTAATCATCAGATGCCTGAATTGTGGCACAAAAAATCGCATTCCCCAGCAAAAATTCCAGGGTCGCCCCGCTTGCGGAAAGTGTCATGCGCCCCTGGATGACTTGATTATCCGTTGTCTTAAGTGCGGCACAAAAAACAGAATGCAGGAGGAGCATCTGCATCAGAAACCTCTGTGCGGCAAATTCGGTAAACCTCTTGTAACAACTCAACAAAAAGTAACACCTTTAGAAGTTTCAGATAATTCTTTTGCCCGGGAAGTGTTAATGTCCGATACATCGGTATTAGTTGATTGCTGGGCTCCTTGGTGCAGTCCTTGTCGCACTTTGTCACCAATAATTGATGAACTGGCATCCGATTACGCCAATGGTGTCAAAGTCACCAAACTAAATGTGGATGAAAATCCTGTTTCTGCATCCCAATACGGAATTCGGAGCATTCCAACCATGCTTTTTTTTAAGGAAGGCAAGTTGGTGGAGCGGTTGGTTGGTGTGCAGTCGAGAGAAGAAATTGAAAAACATTTACTGTCAATAATAAAGACAAACTGATTGAGCCTCATTTCAGATGAAAAATAACCAAAATCAATTAATTTATCAATGCAAGATTTTTTCTGTCTATGAAGAAACAGTTGCTCTACCCGACGGAAGATCAGTTAAGCAAAGTTGGATAGATCATAAGCCTACAGTGGCAGTAGTTGCCGTGAATACCGAAAACAAAGTTCTTATGATTAAACAATACCGTACGGCTGCCAAAAAGCGTCTTCTGGAAATTCCCGCAGGAACCATGGATGTCGAAGGAGAGTCACCCGCTATCTGTGCCCAGAGAGAATTGGCTGAAGAAACCGGCTTTAAAGCGAAGAACTTGATTAAGCTATATGAAGGCTATTTGGTTCCCGGATACTGCAATGAATATATGTACTTTTTTCTCGCGGAAGATCTTTATTATGAGCCTCTGTCCGCAGATGATGACGAGTTCATTGAAGTTTTACCGACCACCTTTGCTGAAGCTAAGCAATTACTGAAAAATGGGGAAATTATTGATGCTAAAACGGCATTAGGTTTAATCTTGGCCGAAAACTACATACACCAGACGCAGTAATGCCAATATTTCAAAATAAGGGGAGCAGATGCTCCCCTTATAAAAAATGGATGGGATATTTTGTTGGCTATTGGCACTTACCGTGTCCACGGTCTTCATGGCCTCTCATGTCACCGCGGGGTCCGAATCCGGAGCCTCTTCCCCAATGGGAATTAGCCATCTTTTCATTTTGTTCTGGTGTAAGCAATTTACGGATTTCCAGTTTAAATGCCGTATCTTTATCCTCTATACTATCGCGTAGTGTTCTCATTTCTTTCTGGGCCGCATTAATCTTATTCTTATCAGGATTGGCCTGTAGCCACAGTTTGCGTAATTCCACAGATTTATCAAACATCTTTTCCTTCAGTGGTCTTACGTCCTTCAGATTAGCTGTTTGTAGAGCTTCAATTTTTGTCTTCTGCTCATCGGTAATATTTAAATTTTTAAATATTTTGTCCCGATGATACCCGGAGTCTCCTCCCGGACCATTGCCCGAGCAACCGCCCGGGCCGAAAGCAAACGCAGGTACGCTTAAAAGAACTCCCATCGCCACAACCATTGCTGCTAATACTAACTTCTTCATAATCAATCTCCTTTCCAGAGTTTTCGGTCTATTAAAACCATTATTTTTCAGTGATTAAATTAACCTCTTGACTATAATCAATCTCCTGGTGTAGCGGTTATCCTAATCGCTGTTGCCCTGCTACAGAGCAAGGCCTGTGCCAACAAAAATTAAGCTGATTAACCACTTGTTATTAAATAATAAATTACTAGAAAGATCAAATATCATTTGTTTTTTATCGCGACTTAGTGGATAATATATATCCATGTAAGCATATCCACATGGATACTAAAGAGCCAGGGAATGGGGAAGATTTAAGTATGATACCTAAAGTTAAGAAAAGAATCTGGTTTAATGTCTCTGTTTGGATAGTAGTAGGCGCAATCGCTGTTATGGCTGTTGTCTCCGCGGTAATGACCTTTGCGCATTTTCAGCGGCAAAAGCAGCAGGCAATTGAGCTTCTGGTGGAAAAAGGCGCGACACTGATCCGGTCGTTTGAAGCTGGATTGCGCAGTCCAATAGGTATGAAGATCGAAGCATTCGGGCTGCAAAAGTTATTGATGGAAACAGCACAGCAGCCTGATATTGACTACATCATTGTCACCGATAACGAAGGCAATATTCTTGCAGATAGTGATCCGGCGCAGGTCGGGAATAAATACGGCATGGATTTGGGTATTGGAGCGCTTGCCTTATCCCGCGACATCCGATGGCGGCAGGTTGCTAATCCTCAGGGTGCTGGCACTTTTGAAGTTTACCGTGGCTTCTTTCCGCAGGAAAGATTTGCTGAAGATTCAAAACTTGAACAAAGCAGGCCCAAAAGCATAAAAACCGGTAATATGATTATTTTTGTCGGCTTGAATATGGGGGCAATTGAAAAGACTGATTCCGAAGATACTCGAAAAACGATCATCATCGCTGTGATTCTTTTATTAATCAGTTCCCTGGCCATCATGTCCCTTTTTCTGGCTCAAGCCTACCTATTGACTCGTACGTCTCTTTCCCGGGTTACAATTTTCTCGGAGGCGTTGGTAAAAAATATGCCCATCGGCCTGATAGCAATGGATGAACAAGGCAAAATTGCTACCTGTAATGAAAAGGCGCAAGCGGTGTTGAAAGTTTCGTGCAGCGATGCTTTAGGAAGAGAAGCACTGGCTTTATTGCCTGCGCCACTGCAAAAAATACTTGCCGAGCTTCCAGCAAGTGGCGGCTTTTTGGAGCGGGATATTCAATTAACTTCTGCACAAGGCAAAGAGCAAATATGGGAAGCCATCGCGGCGGGTCTTATGGATGAGGGAATCCCCGCAGGCCGAATCCTGCTGCTCCGCGATGTTACGAATATTCGGCAATTGGAAAATGAAGTGACTAGAAGCCGCCATTTGAACTCTATCGGCTCGCTTGCAGCTGGTGTTGCCCATGAAATCCGCAATCCGCTTAGTTCTATTAAAGGATTTGCCGTCTATCTTAAAGAAAGGCTGGCCGGTAATAAAGAAGATGAAGAAACAGCGGATATTATGATTGCCGAAACTGAAAGGCTTAACCGCGTAATTGGCCAGCTTCTTGAATTTGCCAGGCCGCTTGCGCTACAAAAAGAAAAAGTCCAGTTTGTGGACTTGGTGCAGCACACAATAAAATTAATTGCTGCCGAGGCGAAGAAAAATAAAATCAAAGTTGAAATTGATGCTTTCGAGGAAATGCCTGTGGTGGAAGTGGATCCTGATAAAATTAAGCAGGTGCTTCTCAATATTTTTCTCAACTGTCTTGCCGCTTTGGAAGACGGCGGCAATCTCAAAATTGAGATTGCGCCCGGTGCGGATTATTTGACCGTAATAATTTCCGATAACGGCGCAGGAATTAATGAATCGGATTTACCGAAAATTTACGATCCCTATTTTACCTCGAAACCGGCAGGAACCGGCCTTGGCTTGGCGGTAGTCCAGAAAATTATGGAGGCGCACGGTGGTAGGATTAATGTGGAGAGCACTATTGGTCTGGGGACAAAAGTGTTTCTTTTCTTCCCGCTTGCAAAAAATTGTCAGCTCGTCATTGCGAGAAGCCCCTCGGGCGACGTGGCAATCTAATGAAAAGAGATTACCACGCACACTGTCGTGTGCTCGTAATGACAGAAAACAGGAGTTAAGGAAGAAGATATGAAACTTAATCAATCAATTTTAGTTGTGGATGACGATCTTGCCCACCGCACCATGCTTCAAAAGCTACTGGGTGGCTGGGGCTATGATGTCAGAGAGGCCGACGACGGCTCATCGGCAATTGATGCGGTCAACAAAAGGGCATTTGATTTGATTCTGATGGATATACGTATGTTGAAGGTCTCCGGTATTGAAGCCCTTGAACAAATCAAAATTATCAATCCGGCAATTCCGGTGATTATCATGACTGCTTATGCTTCCGTGGATACCGCCGTTGATACTTTGAAAAAAGGCGCTTATGATTATCTCACCAAGCCGCTGGATTTCGATGAACTGAAAATTGCCATCAATCGAGCCACGGAGCACAATCGCCTCAAAAAAGAAAATGAATATTTAAAAGAACGCTTGGGCCAGAAGTTTGACACACAAAACATGATTGGCCGCAGCCCATTGATGGTTAGACTTTTGGAGACCGTCGCGCAGGTAGCCGCAACGGAAGCCACCGTCCTCATTACCGGGAAATCGGGTACGGGTAAGGAAATGATTGCCAATGCTATTCATTATAACAGCCAGCGAAAAGACGCGCCCTTTATAAAAATCAATTGCGCGGCGCTGACGGAATCATTACTGGAGTCGGAGCTTTTCGGGCATGAAAAAGGAGCTTTTACCGGTGCGGATAAAAGAAGAGAAGGGAAATTCCGGCAGGCCGATGGCGGTAGCATCTTTCTGGATGAAGTAAGTGAAATGTCTCCTGCCATGCAGGTAAAGCTCCTGCGGGTTTTGCAGGAAAGAGAAATAACTCTCGTAGGCGGCGCGGAAGTGATTCCGGTCAATGTACGTGTGATTGCCGCCTCCAATAAGGATTTAAAAAAAGAAATGGAGCAAACGCGCTTTCGCGAAGATCTGTTTTATCGGCTGAACGTTGTTGCTTTGCAAGTGCCGCAGCTTTCAGAAAGAAGGGAGGATATTCCACTTCTTGCGCAGCACTTTTTGGAGATGTTTGCCGCAAAGAACAAGAAAAAGATCAAAGGCTTCACACCGCAGTCCATGGAAAAACTGGTGAAATACGCTTGGCCGGGTAATGTCCGTGAGCTGATGAACGCGGTGGAGCGAGCCGTTGTTCTGTCGCGTAACGAATACATTGATGCTGACGAACTGGCGCTGCTGATGGCGGAAAATCCAATTGCCAGCGGTAGTGGTCAACTGAGCTTGCCGGGAAATATGCCGCTGGACGAAGTGGAAAAAAGAAGCATTCTGGAAGCGATTAATTCTTGCAACGGCAACAAAAGCGAAGCCGCCCGACGCCTGGGCATTACCCGCAAAACGCTGCGGAAGAAACTGGATAAGTATGAAAGTGCCGGCTAAACGTAGTTCAAAAATTAAATGGGCGATGTTGTCAATAATATCTTATCCATTACGTATAGCTGAAGTCAGCCGGCAAACAGCATTATGCTGCTCAAAAATATTTTTGACTTCTTAAAAATTATATAATAAAATTTAAGTGAAATATGCAGAGTTACCCTGGCCTCTGGCAGAGATTGTTTACCAGCACCATGAACGAATGGATGGCTCAGGTTATCCCAGAAATCTAAAAGGGGATGACATTCTCATGGAGGCTCGCATTATGGCTGTTGCCGATGTGGTGGAAGCCATGGCCTCCCACCGGCCCTATCGTCCAGCCTTAGGACTTGCTGCAGCACTGGAAGAAATCGAGAAGAATAGAGGAACCCTTTACGACGAAGCTTTCGTGGATGCCTGTTTGCGGCTGTTTAATGATCAGGGCTATAAATTCAAGTGATATTTTATATATAATTATTTCTAACCATTTTATTATTTGGCAATCAACAAATGGAGGGCAAGGATATGGCGAACTCAGGATCAGCGAACCTTAATAAATATTTATTGACGCTTGTCGTGATCTGGACAGTAGGTATCTTTGCATCTCTGGGGGGTAACCTATACCAACTGAAACAGTCCATTTTGATGGTTGCACGAACGAGTGCCGAGATCTCCTATAACAAAGATCTTATCTATCGCAGATGGGTTTCAAAACAAGGGGGCGTGTATGTGCCAGTTTCAGCGATGACCCCTGCCAATCCTTACCTCAAGGTTCCCAACCGCGACATCTTGACTTCCCATGGTTTATCGCTAACTCTGATTAATCCGGCATATATGACACGCCAGGTCAATGAAATGGCCATGGAGATGTATAACTTTCAGGGGCACATCACCAGCCTCAATCCCATCCGGCCTGAAAATCGTCCGGATCCTTGGGAGACAGAGGTTCTGAAAAAATTTGAACGAGGAACAAAAGAGTCCGTTTCCATCGAAATGACATCGGGGAAAGAATATTTTCGTTTCATGCGCCCCTTTGTTACGGAAAAAGGCTGCCTGAAATGCCATGCCGTCCAGGGATATAAAGAGGGGGATATCCGGGGGGGAATCAGTGTATCAATCCCCATGGAACCCTTGAGAACTATTGAGCGGTCCCGGCTGGCCGAATTAACACTCGCCCACAGTCTTCTATGGATGATCGGCCTGATCGGAATCGGTGTCGGTACAAGACGTTTGAGGACACAGACGCTTCTGCGTGAAAAACTTGAGGAAGATCTCTTTAGCCTTTCGATAAACGATGCACTCACAGGCCTGCACAACAGAAGGGGGTTTTTATCTCTTGCGGAACAGCAGTTAAAAGTATCGGATAGGAATAAGCGAGGAGTACAGCTTTATTTTGCTGACTTGGACGGGTTAAAATGGATCAACGATACGCTGGGTCATTTGGAAGGAGATAAAGCGCTCATTGAAGCAGCAACCTTACTCAAAGAGACCTTCAGAACTTCCGACATCATTGCTCGTCTGGGAGGAGATGAATTTGCAGCCCTTGCCATCGATACAACCAAAGAAAATTCAGAGCTCTTTACTGCCCGGTTGCAGTCTCTGATTGACACACGGAACAAGCAGGAAAATCGGAAGTACAGACTTTCAATCAGCGTAGGCTGCTCTTTCTATGATCCTGAAAATCCCTGTTCTCTTGATGAACTCATGGTACGAGCGGATCAATTGATGTATAAAAAGAAGCAACAAAAGAAAGACTGTCTCCCGCAAGGTGTCTCCCTTTCAAGCAGTAATCATCACGATATTTCGTGCAATCATGTTAATGATTTGTAGTAAGAATAAGGGGGCGATGAGAGTATCATAAACTCAAAGCCCCCTTTTTAATGTCCCCCCTATCCCCCATAGTTGTCTGAGGGGTGTCCGTCGCACGCACATCTGATTACCAGTTCGCTCCGAGATGTTCCGAGACTTTTCACAAAAGTTAATTTTTAGTAGCTGGATGGTATGGGAGTTAAGGTTGCTTATTCCCACAAAACAAGTAACGGTCTTGGAACAAATTGATCAATAAATAGGTGATGAACAATTAACACCTTACGACAAAAACTTCATGCCTCACATTTTGCTTATTTTCTTGACTTACAAAGCACTTCACATGATAGTATGTAAAATCAATAATATTATTTTATCAAATTACCAAACATATTAGTATAGATATTAATCATTTTCAAAGGAAAAAGGTATCTGAAATTAGAAGACTCCTAAACGAGAATTGACCGACTGGATGAGCGGATAGCCTTTCTACTGAATGGCTGTTGTATAAACTTAGCCTATGTTCCATCGCGATAGGGTTTACTGAAGGGGAGAAATATTGGATGAACGGATCGATGCATGATCTATTGAATAAGGGGGGTTCTCTTCTAAAAAGATCCTCTGATAAACCAGGCCTTCCTGAATGGATATTCCGTCACGATGATATCCTGACAAAGTTAGAACTAGCAGTTCCTATCAAACAAAAGAAACTGATCAACACTATCAACCATTTCCATTTCAAGGGAGATTTTCTCTGGGCTCACCTTAAAGACCGAAAATATGGGGAAGATTTTTTTGTCAAGGCTTATCCTGAACCCTGCATAGAAGGATCAATAAACTGCCGGTTATCATCATTGAGCGCTTCGGAACTTGAAGGATATCTTTTTCTGAATCTGTTCATACTGGACGGACTTTCCATCACATTTATTCCAGCGCAACTCAAGAGCATCGAAAATAACAGCTTTACGTTGGCCTTGCCGGAGAAGGGGTATCGCCTCGGGAAGCGAAGATCAACGCGCTACAATTGCCAGGCATGTATAGTCGAGATTTCACAATCGGGTTTTTTTGCAAAAGGAGATTTGCTGGATTTCAGTCCACACAGTTTCCGGGTCAAGGCTTTGGCAGAATTTGGATCAACATATCATTGGCTAAATTCCGACAATCCCATCAACATCAATCTGTTTCAAAAAAATCAGATGTTATTTTCCGGAGCTTGCCAATTAATCCGACAAACAGACGGACTTTCCTCAAGAGATATCGTGTTGGCGCCCATGGTGGAGCAAATCAAGCGTTTCAAAAGGAACACAACACGTGCACCAAGATTAAAAGTCACTCCTCTGTTCAGTATTGCATTTGAGCACCCCCTGTCTAAAAAAATGATTCAGCGGGATATTTATGATATTTCCATTGCTGGCTTCTCAATACTGGAAGATCTCGAACATGGTGTTCTTATCCCGGGGCTTATAATACCCAATGTGGAAATTAACTGTCCAGACAACATGAAGATGAAATGTACTGCGCAGGTTACTTCCCGGCAGGATGACAGGCGCGGCAATGTACGCTATGGGCTGGTGATTCTGGATATGGATTTTTCCACATATAGTTGCCTCAGTCATATCGTAACAAATATTTTGGATCCGCATGTCCGTATCGACTACGAAGTTGATATGGACGAACTTTGGGAATTTTTGTTTGAATCCGGTTTCATTTATGCTTCGAAATATAATCTGCTTTATCCACACCGTGAGGATTTCAAAGAAACTTACCGAAAGCTGTATCAAAATAATCCTCAAATTTCCGTTCATGTAACATATCATCATCATGGTAAAATGTACGGCCATGTTTCCATGCTGAAGGCTTTTGAACGAACATGGATGGTTCATCATCTTGCTGCGAGGCCCATTGGGAAAAAACATACAGGCTTGGCTGTACTTAAACAAATCCTGAACTATTTTGAGGGGCTCTATCGCTTGCCCTCCATTCAGATGAGTTACATGATGTTTTATTTCCGGCCGGAAAACCGGTTCCCAAATCTTTTTTTCGGCGGCTTCGCAAGAGATTTAAAAAACCCAAGAGCCTGTTCCCTTGATCTTTTTTCCTATAAGAATTTTCCCCTAACCGATCAGTCGCTGCCCCTGCCGGATGGCTGGTTGCTCAAAGAATGCAGTCAAAATGAAGCCGCAGAAGTCGAGAAATTCTATAGAAATTCTTCGGGGGGACTACTGCTGGACGTTCTGCAGCTAGGGCATGAAAACAATGCCTCGATACCGTTGGAAAAAGTCTACGAAAGTTATGGTTTATTCAGGAGATGGAAGACTTATGCCTTGATGCAGTCAAGTCAATTGAAAGCGGTCCTCCTGGTTAACCAATCAAGCCTTGGGCTTAATTTATCCGAATTATTAAACAACATCACAATCCTGGTTACCGATCCTATGAACCTCCCCTGGAGTACTCTGTCTTCTGCCATTCAGCAGTTATCACGAGTCTTTGATGTTAAGCAGATCCCTGTTATGATATACCCGCACACCTATCTTGAAGAAAAAAGTGTTTCTTATGAAAAGAAGTATCTGCTCTGGATTCTTGATGCACAGTATGGTAAGAATTATTTAGACTACATGCAAGACAAGGTAAAAATGAAATTGAGTTTCATTATCAAGAATATCATTCAACAGGCCATGAAGAAATGACAGACGAACGACTCTATAATACCAGAAACATTAACACCTATATCGAATATCTAAAAATCTATTATCCCAATGTGGATCTTACGGATGTCCTTGGCTACGCAGAAATTTTGCCATTTGAACTCAAGGATGAGGGACATTGGCTCACCCAACGGCAGATTGATAGATATTTTGAGATTCTGGTTAAAAAAACAGGAAATCCCAACCTGGCGCGGGATGTCGGAAGATTTGCGCCCGCATCCATGTCTGCGGGCGCACTACCCCAGTATATTATGGGATTTCTCACTCCAAAGTCAGCATATATGGCTCTGGGCAAGCTTTATCCATACTCCAGCCGTTCTTGCAAAGTCACAACGAGAAGCCTTGGACACAACTTCATAGAAGTAATTGCCGAACAAAACCCTGGTGTAGTTGAGAAGCCCTATCAGTGCGAAAACCGACTAGGAATATTTGAGAGCATCGGTAAGCTTTTTACGGGTAATTATGCCACGATTGAGCATCCCCAGTGCATGCATATAGAGGGGAACCAATGTATTTATAAGATCAAATGGGAGCAATCACAATCTTTTCTATGGAACCGTATCCGCAATTATTTTACTCCCATTGCAATAATTTTTAGTTTGTTTCTGTCCTTTGCAGTTCCCCATGAATATCGTTTCATACCATTGATCATATTTCTTCTGACATTTATCTTCATGTCACTTTTTTTGGAGCGCCAGGGGAAAAAAGATTTTGAAGTGACATATAAGAATAAGGGAAACGTGGCCGGCAATCTGCTGGATCAGATCAATATCCGTTACAACAATGTCCTCCTTATCCAAGAGATCGGGCAATATTCTTCCAGCATGCTGGATATTAATACCTTAATTAAATACATCATGGAAAAGATGGAGGCGCGGCTGGATTTTGACCGAGGTATGCTCATGCTTGCAAATGATGATCGCACCAGATTAGTTTATATAGCCGGTTACGGATATCCGATAGAACTGGAAACACTGCTGGTATCGGCCGAATTCCATCTCGATAACCCTCAATCAAGGGGTCAGTTCGTTGTATCATTCAAAGAACAAAAACCTTTTTTAGTTAATGACATGGATGAAACCAAGGACACAATTTCAAAGCGAAGTTTAAATTTTGCCAAGTCTCTTGGAGTTAAGTCTTTTATCTGCGTGCCGATTATATATGAAGGGATATCTGAAGGTATCTTAGCAGTCGATAACGTCAAATCGAAACGCCCGCTCGATCAAAGCGATATGAACCTTCTGACAGGAATAGCTCAGCAAATAGCAATAGACATCAATAATGCCAGAGCATACTCATTGATTAGAACAAGTGAACAAAAGTTCCGTTCTCTGAGTGAGAATGCCCCGGACATTATCTACAATATCGATGTGAATGGAAAGATTACTTACATAAACCCAGCTGCAGAATTCATTTTGGGATATAGGCCGGATGAAATTATCAACCGCCCTCTCAAGGAGTTTATCGGACCTGAAAATAAAATGATATTCAAGCAGATCACAAAAATTATAAATACTGAAAGCAAAATTATTAAAAATGTAATGATAACATTTCCGCACAAGGATGGATCAGAGAGAATCTTTGATATCAGCGGCGCTCTAAATATTGATAAAAACGGGGAATTAATTGGTGTGGTAGGAATCCTTCGAGATATAACTGCACTCAGACGTTCTGAAAAAGAACTTAAAAACAGCCTAGACAGATTGCAGAAGATTATGAACAGCATCATTCTTGCTATCTCCAAAATAATAGAATCCAAAGATCCTTATACGTCCGGTCATCAGGAGCGTGTATCCATGATCTCAACTAGTATTGCGGAAAATATGAGCTTGCCGGCAGAGATGATCGAGGGCATTCGTATTGCAGCCACTCTCCATGACATCGGCAAGATCAATGTTCCTGCGGAGATTCTCAACAGCTCAAGAAAGCTAACGGAAATCGAATATGGCATGATCAAGATGCATTCCGGTGTGGGGTATGAAATACTGAAAGGCATAGAATTTAATAATCCCATCGCCCAAATCGTTTTACATCATCATGAAAAGATGGATGGATCGGGTTATCCGGCAGGTATCAGGGGTGATGATATTCTGCTGGAAGCAAGAATTATTGCCGTAGCAGATGTGGTGGAAAGCATGTCGAGCCACCGTCCTTACCGGCCGGCCTTGGGCATTGAAAAAGCCCTTGCGGAAATTGTGGCTGCACGAGGAACGCATTATGATCCCAGGGTTGTTGATGTCTGTCTAGATCTTTTCAGAAAAGGGAAAATATCCCTAACGTAAAAAGTAACATGGGTGATCCGTTATTGCATGGATATTAATCCTTATTTGTCTTTCTTCCCTTGCAAAGGATTAACGGGGTGTAAGTAAAGCGTCGCTCACTTATGAAAAATTTTTGAAAATCCTCTTGGAATGAAGCGTAACCGCCGTTATAATCTTCAAAGAACTTGCTTACTCGAGGTGCATTAACTTCCAGTTTTCTCATCCAGTCGAACAAGTTAATCTTATCCATCTTGCCATAAAATAAATGGTGCGCTTGAAGGTTCACATTGATATCTGCAAAACCTGCGTCATATAGATAGGAGTATAGTTTGCGTCCCACGAATGGATCAAAATTGAAGTTTGTCTCCATATACTTCATCATCTTTTGGAGCATATCTTCCATCTCGGAAGGAATTTCATGATGGCAGAGGCAATTATTATCAAGATCAATAAGGCATAGCCAACCTCCCGGATTCAGATATTTTTTAAGATTCTCAACGATCTTCGGGGCTTCCTTACGATAATACTCCAGAACGAAACGGATCCATATGATGTCGAATGTACCAAGTTCTTCAAAGGTTTTTATGAAATCACGTGTAAAAAAAGCAATCCCAGGTACATGACCATAGTGTTTCTTTGCGTAATCCACACGGTTTTCCGAGCAGTCTATGCCTACAGCGCTTCCACCGGGCTGTACGATTTGATGAAGTATCGAAGTTGTCTTTCCGGGCCCGCATCCTACATCGAGAACTCGCATCCCTGGTTTCAATCCGCACCAGCGGGCCTGACGACGAATACTCTTTGGATCCGTCTTCACATCCAGGCGGTACGCCTCGTCTGTATGTTCCATGATATATGTTTTTTGCTTCGGCATCAGACACCTACTTTAACGGGGAATCCATGTCACTAAATTCACAATCTGGCGTGTAGCATTTAATGTTAAGAAATTCACATCTATGTTTACAGGATCTACAGTTCTCCGGCGGCATTTGCGCTTTTAGAGCATGACCGCAGGTGCTGTACTTTCAGGTATTGTCTGGAAAACGGGTTCTCTATACTGGTCAACGTGCTGCACCTTTTGATATATTTTGCGGACAATTAATAAACACGTCGCATCGTGCAATTACCTTTCCCGCTAGGAATTGTCAAGAAAAGAAATGCCTGGACATTTTAAACCGATGAAATCCACTCAGAATTGGGACGAAAACTTGATTGGCGCCCTATGCCTGAAAAGCAGAGCGCACGGATTCTTGAAGAGAAGATTGATCCAGGAAAAGAATCCAATCGTAAGGCTGTCTGCGATTAATTTACTAAATGGACGCCAAAGATTTATTTAACTTTCAAAGATCGGATTAAAGAATTGGTAGAACCTGAGAAAACATAAAGCACTTTTGAATATCTAAATTGTAATACTTGATTGCTGATACTGTCGATGCTGAAACTTAGTAGATGGAGACAGCAATTCCGCTGGTTCAATAATTGACCCAAACTGGTGTCAAATCCTTCCCTTGACGATTGACACTGAAAAGATGCATTGTTTTTATGTATATTTATCCTGCCGTATTTGCCGCTTGACAGGCGGTAATCTTTACGCAATAGTCACTCCGCGGAAAAATTAAACAAGTATCCTGGAACACTGGAAAAGAAAAAATGATTAATCCTCCCCACAACAGAGGCAAAATAATATCCACCCTGTGCGCGGCAATCTTCATCGCGCTGATGGCGAGTACTGTTTTTGCCGCCGAAAAGTATCCGGCGCATCGGGGCGCTGTCAATGATTTTGCCAATGTTATTGATCAGGATAACGCCGCAAAAATGGAAGCTCTGGCGCGGGAAGTGTTGGAAAAGACAGGCACGGCGGTAGTTGTGGTAACTGTCCCTACTATCGGAGAGGGAGAGGAAACCAGTCTTTATGTTAATGGCCTTTATAAAGCGTGGGGTATCGGGAAAAAAGGTGTAGATAAGGGTGTTTTAATATTCTTGACGGTCAAGGAAAGAAAAATTCGGATTGAAACCGGTTATGGCGTAGAGGGAATTTTGCCGGACGGTTTAGTCGGTGAAATCAGAGATAAATATCTAAAACCACAACTCCAGGCAGGCAATTACGGTCAGGCTTTTTACGATACAATGTATGTTCTTAGCTCTTATATTGCCAAAGATGCAGGCGTTCAACTCAGCGGAACGCCTGCCCCATACCGGACAAAAGCCCGAGCCGGGAAAAAAGATATCAGCCCTTTCGGAATTATAATTTTTTTAATTATTGCGGCGCTGCTCATAGGTACAAAAACCGGACGGAGAATGCTTCCCTGGATATTACTTTTGCTATTGAGTGGTGGTGGTGGACGTGGTGGTGGCGGCGGTTTCAGCGGTGGTTTTGGCGGTTTTGGAGGCGGTGGAAGCGGCGGCGGTGGCGCCGGTGGAGATTACTAATCACGGGTATAATACCCTCCGCTGTGCGGGATTGTTCAACTTACCAATTCCGCGACGCTGCGCTTTCGAAATTGGAGTTTCAACAATTTATTTATCAGGTGCATAAAATGGCAAAAATACCAGATCAACCACAGGAAGTATTTGTTCCTTTAACTCAGGATTATCTAAAAATATTCGGTAGCGAGCTTGTCTCTTTGATCGTTTATGGCAGTGCTGCGGCTGGTTCCTATGTTAAAGGCAAATCAGACATAAACCTGCTTGTAGTTTTAACAAATGCCGGTAAAAACAAGCTCGATGCCGCTTTTGAAAAAGTAAAATACTGGAAGAAGCGTAAAGTTGCCACACCGCTGGTAATGACCAAAGAATTTATTGAAACTTCACTGGATTCTTATCCCATCGAATTTTTGAATATGAAAAACAGCCATATTCTGGTTTATGGCGAAAATGTTCTAACGGATATTGTCTTCAAACCGGAAGACTTGCGGCTGCAAATTGAAAGAGAAATCAAGGGGAAAATAATCCTCTTGACCCAAGGCTATCTGGAGACGGAAGGTTCGGCACGGCAGCTTCGACAGTTGATTCGCAATTCGTTCACGGCGTTTATTTCCATTTTTAATGCTCTGCTTTTTTTAAAGCAGGGAAGGGCGCCGCAAGTAAGGCAAGAGACAATCAAAGAGGCGTGCAATATGTTTTCGCTGGACACTGCCGTGTTTGAGATTTGTTCTGGCATTAAGGAAGGAAAAGATAAACTTGCAAATAAGGAAATCATTAATATATTCAAAAAATATTTGCGGGAAGTCGAAAAGATGGGTAGCATAGTTGATAAATTATAAATTAACATATTTCAGGAGGTAATAAATGGATCCCAAGAAGAAGACTTTGATTGTTGTGCTGGTTGTAGTCCTTATTTTAGTGGTCGCGTTGTATTCGTTTTTTGTAGGCAACTATAATAAATTTGTCAAAATGGATGTGGGAATAAAGGCGGCCTGGGCGCAGGTGGAAAATCAACTGCAGCGTCGCTATGATCTGATCCCGAATCTTGTGGAAACAGTCAAAGGTTATGCCAAACAGGAAAAGGATGTTCTGGTAGAAGTAACCAATGCCAGAGCTAAAGTCGGCGGTGCCGGAAATATCCCGGATAAGATTGCGGCTAATAATCAATTGACAGGGGCATTGAGCCGGTTGATGCTGGTTGTGGAAAAATATCCTGATTTAAAATCAAATCAGAATTTCCTGAAGCTTCAGGACGAACTTGCCGGAACCGAAAATCGAATTGCCGTGGAGAGGATGAGATACAACGAAACCGTACAAGTTTTCAATGAAGCAATAAGAACATTCCCGGCTAATCTGCTTGCCGGCATGTATGGATTCAAAGAGGCGGCATTCTTTAAAGTAGATGAAGTAGCAAAAGCCGCTCCCAAAGTGAAGTTTTAGGGCAAGGGGTTGTTTTAATCCCGCTTCAGCGGGGCAACCCCTTGTTCTCTGAAAATCTGCCCTGAACCTCCGTGTAAGCTGAGGTTCAGGGTTTTTCTTTTTCATTCAGAAACGTGGCGAATTGCCAAATCCCATCCGCCATTAGAAAGCGGCTGGTCTCGCCTGGCCGTGGGGCTTGCTTATATCTTTCAATGCTGTATTCGGGATCATGTGGCAACTTCAATCCGGCTTTCATTGGCTGGGGCATGATCGGGTAAATTTTGCGATTTCGGGCTGCTGCAAAAAGTTCATCTATCGCGAAAAATTCCGCCATTTCTTCAAGCGTCTTTAGCGTTGGGGGCATCATGGCAATTTTTCCGGCGTTGTACATCTGCAGGGCATTACCCGGTGTTACCCACAGCGATGAGGTCAGTTCATCTTTGTCTGTCACGGCGTTCTGACCATGATGGGGCATCTCCGCCAGAAAGAAGCGTGTGCTGAATCGTTGAGGTACAATTTCCGGTGTAATCCAGTATGCATAAGGGATGAGCAATTCCGGCAGCAGAACCAGGTCTTCTTGCCGGATAATTTCTGCCAGAGTTAGTTTTCCCTCATTTAGCGGTTGTCTGTACGCGGCAAAACGCGCTTGAATTATGGCGTTACCAAAATCAATTGAAGCGTCGCTTGCGTTTCGCGCGAACAGAACTCCCGTTTCCTCAAATGTTTCCCTGATGGCGCAGATATAAAAGCCGAGCGCCATATCCCCTGTCAGAGTGCTATCCTGCAATAAGGTCTGAGGTTGAAAATCATCGCTTGCCGATAGAAGTTTGGTTGCAGCAACATCGGAATCAGATGGCTCCAACTGCCCGCCGGGAAAAACATAAACCCCTGCCATAAATGATTGACTGGCATGGCGGCGGGCAAGAAATACCTCCGGCGTTTTCCCCTGCCCCCGGCGAACCAGAATAACCGTTGCTGAATCCTTTGGGACGCTATGTGTCTCAGGTGTTGACAAAATTTACCAATGCCTTCCAAATTTATACCAAGTTGCTACCAAATATTAAAAGGTTGATCTACCGGGCATAATCCCAAGTAAGCTTTCAAAAATTCATATGTAAGTGTTTGAAAGCAACTTGGTATTATTTAGCTATCAAGCCGCCGTCAGCGACAAGCACATGACCGGTTAAATAGGCCGATGCCTCTGATGCTAGAAATACAGCAATTCCCTTCATGTCATCTATCTCGCCTACTCTGCGCAGAGGTATTTCGTTGATCATCGCATCGCGAATTTCTTTGAGCTCCGGCTTGTCAATAAAAGCCATCATATCGGTGTGGAAAAAGCCCGGCGCGATAGCATTGACGCGAATGTGATAAGGGGCAAGCTTGACGGCAAGGTTCATGGTCAGTAAGTTGATCGCGGCTTTTGTGGAATTATAAGGTATGGCCGGATGAGCCATTTCTGTTGATCCGCGGAAGGCCATGACGGAAGATATATTAATGATGTTTCCGCCGCCCTGCGCTTTCATGATGCGGGCAACTTTTTGAGAAAGAATCCAGACACCGCGAACATTAACATTGAAGAGTTGATCCCATTTTTCCAAAGGGAAATCAAGCGTGGGAGCACCCCAGGTTGCCCCGGCGTTATTGACGAGAATATCAATGTGGCCGAACTTCTTTTGCGCCTCAGCAAGCATGCTGTCAATTGCGTCTTCTTTGGCCATATCGCAGGCAATGGCAATTGCGCGTACTTTGTGGTTGGCTTCTAATTCCTTAGCTGTGTCTTCCAGATTTTTTAGCTTACGGGATGTTAAAATCAAATCAGCACCGGCTTCGGCCAGCCCCGTCGCGATAAATTTACCGATCCCACGGCCACCGCCTGTAACCAGGGCGACTTTTCCTTTTAGTGAAAATAATTGTGTAATGTTCATGAATATTCTCCTTAAAGATTAATATTTTTGTCCAGAATTACACTGGTCATTTGTATTTTTACGTATAACAGAAAGCTAAATATCATTCAACGCCCCGCCTATTTTTGAAAGTAAAAAGGGAGAGCAGCGGCTCTCCCCTTTTGTAAGACGGAATCAGGAAATTAGTGTTTCTGCTACTCAGTCATGGCGTATTCGCCGCTCAAAGTGGCAACATACTTTTCCCAAACCTTATTGTACTGCTCGGGATTCGCGACTGCCTTAATGAGCATGATCTTTGTGCAGTATGCCCTTTGGTCGTCATTGGTTGTGTGGTTGCCGTAAATTTGCAAGGCAAAGTGAGCAAAGTCACGCACCATGAAATCAAAGATCTGGTTTAAGATATCGGCGTCAAGTCCGTCAAACTTAGCCTGCTCAAGAATGAGCTGGCCATAGACTACGATGGAGAACATCTCACCTACCGGCAGAGAGAACGTTGGGTCCATATCCTGTACTTTATCCGGTCCTGCCTTTTCCAGCATCTCTTTGAACATCTCTATCTGTTTGATGAAGGTGGCCACGTTGGGCAGGCCTTTATTGGCTTCAAAAACAGGCTTGTAGTCATGAAACTGCACCTTGCCCAAACCCTTGGTGGGGCCCTGGTTGAACAGGAACATGTCATCTTTGAGTGAGAAGTCCGGTGCCACAGGGGCATAAGCTGCCGGGCTAAAGAAGTAGTTCTTGATGAACTTGCGAATGAGCTGTACGTTGACGTGCACCGTACCCTCAAGCTTGGAGGGGCCTCGAACATCGGCTGCCGCCATGTGGAAGACCGTGTCTTTTTCAAAGCCTTTGGCCGCGATTACATCCCAAAGTAGATTGACAACTTCTTCGGATTGCAGGGTCACCTTCATCTTGCTTGTGGGATTATACAGCAGGTAGCGGCGATCGTTTTCGCTTGCGCCCCGGAAGTAGTCGGTGGCACGACGCTGATAAATCTTCATTCCCAGTAAGCGTAGCCAGGCATCCATAAAGTTTTTGCGTACATGCGGCATGTCCGTTACCTTCATGCCGTAGAGGATGCGGTTGGAAGCGTGCGTAATGGCCTCGTAGAAGCAGTGTTCGGCAATACCGAGGGACGCAGGACCAATGTTGAATTTGCCGATGTTGACGGTGTTCAGTGCGGAATCCCACGCATTGGGGCCACGCGAGAGGATATCATCGTCGGTGATGGGGTAGTCGTGCAGATCGAAGTTAGCTACATACTCCTGGTGGGAGATGACGTTTTTCTTCAACTCAAATGCTTTGTTGAGGTAATTGGTAACAAAGAAGGTGTAGTCGTCCGTGCCGTCTTTGACCTTGCCCAGCGTAGAGACCATCAAGGCCTCGTTGCCGTTGCCGATGTAATACTTCTCGCCATTGGCCACATATTTTCCGGGGCCTTTCGGGGTGAGGGATGCCTCCACAGAGTAGATGTCCGCGCCGTGGGTTCGCTCGGAGAGGCCGAAGGCAAATATCGCGCCTTCTTTGAGGAGTTTGGCCGCTTTCTTTTTGGCCGTTTCATTCGGGCTCATCCAGATGGGGCCCAGTCCCAGGATGGTCACTTGGAAGCAGTACCAGTAACCCAGGCCGTAGAATGCCAGAACCTCTGAATATTCGCTGTTACGCGCCGTGTCCCAGCGGCAATCCGGATCTCCTCCGGCGTACTGTTTGGGGGTGAGCAGTTTGGCAAAGATCTGCTCTTTACCAATGAAATCAACAAACTCGCGGTACCAAAGCTTCTTGTTGTAGTCGTCGAGCAGCCGAGTCTTGCCCATTTTCTCAAAGAAAGCAATGGTTTTGGTCATGATGGCCTTTGAGCCTTCATCGGCCATAAGGCTCTTGTACTTCTTGGGTTGGATCAATAAATTCATATAATTCTCCTTTTCTAGGGTATTTTCAGAAATATTTTCTTATGTGCATTCCGCATTCTTCCTTACACGAACATCTCCCAAAAGAAAAGGGTTTTGTAATACCAAGTTGCTGTCAAAAAATATGAATTTTTGAAAGCTTACTTGGTATTATGCCCGGTAAATCAATCTTGTAATATTTGATAGTTATGTGATATCCATTGACAAACGAAATCGTACTTTATACGCTACCAATTGAAAAAGGAAGTTCTATCAATAATTAAGGAGGCTTCAACATGAAGAAAGTATTGTTTTTTTGGGGACTGGTTACTATTCTTTGGGCATTTCAAGTTCAAGCAGCGGTATATGATCAGGATCTCTACAATCAACTGCCCGGTGTATGGAAATTTACCACCAGCGATGGACGCACAGGAAATATTATTTTCCCGGCTAAGCTCTGGGAAAGCGGTTCTCATGTGCCTGCCACTATCACTTTTGGAGGAACGGGGAAAAGCTTTACTTGGGGGTTTCGCGTTCCCGACTATAATCGCAATTGGATAGACGGCAACCTGAGTTCACCGCTTCCGGTGCTACCAAAGGTCACCAAGTTCCTCCTCGTTTTTAAAAAAGATGCAGGTGGAAAATGGATTTTTTCCGGTAATTTCTACGATACGAACATTAGCATCACTTACGGGAGCAAAAATTAGCAAGAGCACTGCGGCAAAATATGCTTACACAAAGCTCTAACGAAAGTAGGGAGAAAGGATTAGTCCAATTCCAAAAGAACTGCGGGACTATTTCGATTATAAGGAGGAAAGATGAGCGAACTAGTAAAAATTTCAATAGAAAATCATGTGGCGGATGTCCGTTTCAACAGGCCTGAAAAATACAACGCTTTGAGCTTTGATATGATTGACGCCATGGCCAACGCCATCGACCGACTGGCCAAGGAACCAGGTGTTCGGGTTGTTGTCATCTCCGGTGAAGGCAAAAGCTTCTGCGCAGGGCTGGATGTCGAGAACTTCGCGGCCCTGCTATCCGGAGAAAGTAAGTTTCCCAATCTTACGGATCGATACCAAAATCGGCCATCCAACATCTATCAGCATATTGGATATGGATGGAAGGAGCTCCCCGTGCCGGTAATCGCGGCCATTCATGGTGTTGCGCTGGGCGGTGGTTTCCAGATCGCCATGGGGGCTGATATTCGATTCAGCACGCCCGATGCCAAGTTCTCCCTCATGGAAATGAGATGGGGATTGATTCCGGATATGAGCGTTACTCAGACCATCCGCGATATCGTATCGATTGACGTGGCCAAGGAACTGATCTTTACGGGTAAAGTTATTCAAGGCGAAGAGGCAGCCCGATTGAAACTGGTGACGCACGTCTGTGAAAAACCCTATGAAGAAGCCATGGCCCTGGCCAGGGAGATCGCCTCCAAAAACCCCGATGCCATTCGCGCGGCGAAAAAACTGATCAATGAAGTGTGGCATGGCGATTCCGGCCGCGGCCTGTTGATGGAATCCGAACTGATGATGACACTTATGGGGAGTCCAAACCAGCTGGAGGCGGTTACCGCAAGCTTTACCAAGCGTCCGCCCAAATTCAGTGACCCGGCCTGATTGCGCAAAAGAAGATAGGGCTTATGAAATTTGATTTACCGGAAAACATTGCTGACCTGAAGAGAAGCAGGCATGAGAGGCGAACAACTATCTGGCGATTCGTTGTTTCAATTTGTGCAAGCTTTACAGCATTGTACATGCCTCTTGAATATATCTTCAATTTTAAACATGATTTATTTTTTTATATTTCGACGATATTTATTTCGCTGATATATATTATTGATATTTTCATCAGTCTGCTAAACACAAGATTTAAAAAAGGGGAAGAGGTTCTCGACAGGCATAATACCCGTACTTATTATTTAAAACATTTTTTAGTGACCGATATTATTTCTGCTATTCCCTTTGATTTATTTTTTAATCATCCTGTTTGTATCATTTTCCGATTTCTAAAATTATATAAAGTAAATAATTTTATGTATCAGATAAAACAGAATGAGTTTAGGTATGTGGGCTATCTCACATTCTTGTTTTTTTCTTTCTGGCTGATTCATTCCGTTCACTGGATCGGCTGTGGATGGCTTACTCTTGTTGGTATCGATTCCTCTATGAACAATATTTCAAATTATATCCAGGCTATGTATTGGACTTCCACAACACTTACCGGTACGGGTTATGGCGATATTGTCGCTATAACAAACCTGCAAAGAATATATGCGATTCTTGTTCAATTCTTCGGGTTTGGCGTGCTTGGTTTTCTTATTGGTAATATAGCCAGCATGTTAACAAAGAAAGATCCGGCAAAATCTCAGTATCTCGATAATATGGAAAAGCTGAATAATTTAATCCACTATCGTGAACTCCATCCCGGATTGGAAAATCGGATTAAAGATTATTATACATATTTATGGAAAAAACGACTGGGGTTTGATGAAAGAAGCTTTCTTGCCGGGTTGCCTAAAAATCTTAAAACTGATGTTGCGTTATATCTAAAAAAAGATGTCGTAGAAAAAATCCCGTTATTCAAAGGCGCTGATTCTAAGTTCATCGAAGAAATTGCAATTTTCCTCAGGCCATTAATTCTCACACCAGGCGACCGTGTTTTTGAGGTTGGTGATGAAGGCAAAGAAATGTACTTTATTGTCAAAGGAAATCTTAGAGTCCTTTCCAGAGAGGGGAAACTCCTCGCAGTTTTAAGTGATGGCGATTTTTTTGGCGAGGTAGCATTGTTTAATAATGACCCCCGCAATGCATCCGTGGAAGCGGTGGGATATTGTGATTTGTATATTCTCGAAAAGAAAGAATTTAATCAGGTTTTATGCAAATACCCTGAAATTGCCGGACAAATAGCCCAAAAAGCAAAACAGCGAGAAGGCTGAAAGTCTGGATTCCGTGTCGCGCTTCGCTTGCACGGAATGACAAAATTGTTGTTTTCATGTAGTTGTACAAAGCTCTCACTGAATATCCGATTGTAACTGATGACAGAAATTTTGTCTTCAATCGCTTTGTTGGTATACTCTGACCCAATCTACTTCCATCTGCTTTGGCCAATCGGTTGTAGGATCTGGTGATCCGGGCCATGTGCCGCCAACAGCCAGGTTGAGAATTATAAAGAAAGGCTCTCGGAATACTGAGTAACCGTCTTTTCCACTGATGGGAATCCTTACTTTATTGTATAAATGGTCGTCTACATAGAATTGAATCTGGCCGGAACTCCATACAATACCGAAAATATGATAATCATCATTAAACCAATTCCCGTGATTATTTTTATAAAATGCCGTCTCACTTTGTGTCTTATCGGATTCTGTTGCACTCTGATCAGGTCTGTGCAAACTGCTCCAAACGGTAGCATTTTCGGCACCATCGGTACTTCCAACCATCTCCATGATGTCAATTTCTCCGCAATTTGGATAACCAACAGAATCAATATTCTCACCTAGCATCCAGAACGCAGGCCATATTCCCTGCCCATAGGGGAGTTTGATTTTTGCTTCGATCTTGCCATAGGTCCAGGATGCCTTTCCCCGGGTTGAGATTCTTGCGGAGGTGAATTCGTTTCCGCCGAATCGCATTTTTTTTGCTTCAATAATCAGCTTCCCGTCTAATAGCTTAATATTTGCTGCATCCGTGTAGTATTGAAGCTCCTTGTTTCCCCATCCATCTCCGCCAACGTCAAAAGTCCATTTGGACATGTCCATGTTATTTCTATTGAATTCATCACTCCAGACAAGCTTCCAAGAATCTTCCTTTTCCGGGAATACGGAGAGTGATTGTTCTTGAATATTGTCTATCAGCGAACAGCCGTTTATGAATAGCGAAATAAGGATCATCGCGACAATGCTTGATGTTGATATACCAAGTAAATTCCTACTGATTAGTGCGCGAGTTAGTAATTTCATGCATTACCTGTTTCATAAACGGAAAATATATCTTCCAAAAGAAATTATCATATTGGTCAGCGCCGCCAATGCCGAAATATTGGCGCCAAACTACCGCATCGTAAGCTTTCGGCGAATTATTGTAATCCGCATAATCTCCGGCGAAATAATAAGTATGATATGGTAAATCCGTTTTGACAATAGCCGGGAATACGCTGGACAAACCGTGTTCGATTAATATTTTTTCACCTTGATTTGTTACATCTAATTTGTAATTTGCCAGGACACTCGCGTTACTATTCCGGCTGACATCAACGATATCGAACCAATAAGAGTATTCCAAATCATTAGTAACCTTATATTCATTTATCGCTTCCTGCGTAAAAATTATTCTATTCATCTTTGGACCTATTTCTAATCCTGCCCTTAATACAAATAAATGATCATCTTTATTCACAAAAACAAACCCCGCGCCTACAAAAGTCCACGGCGTACCATATTGCTGCTCATAATTACGAACCATCCATAATGGTAAATCAATGTTTTTAGCCGATAACTCGCTAAAATACCGACCAATCCATCCTGTCCATTTGACAGCAAGAATATTTTCCATCCTTTCTCGCGCCTGTTTAGATGTAGGACTGGCTAAAGAATTGAATTCTGCAATCAATGTGTTTTTTCTAGCCAAGTTTTGCTCTATGGCAATAATTTCGGTTTCTTCCAAGCCCCCATAAATAAGCTCCGATCTTTCACCACGAAGGTTATCCCTGTAAAAATCATAAGTATATACTCCATAAGTATCGGTTATATAGATCAATTCAGCATTATTCAAATCAGTCGGCAATGGTTTGATTTCAAATTTTTGATTCGGCAATGGAAAAAAGCCATAGTAATCTTTATCAAACGCAAACGACCGCCCTGTATCTTTATTGATATAGCGTAAATTATCAAGCAACCAGACTAGCCCTTTATGTTCACGATAATTATTAACCGGAACAGTTTTGTCCAATATAATAGCCTGAATAGGTTTTTCCGGAATCAAACGCCAGACAATATACGGCCATGTTAATGCTAAGCTAATTATCGCAACAAATATAATTATGAATTTTTTCATGCGATACCTCTAAAATCACCATGCAAACAAATAGCACTATTATATTAACTGGCATTATCTGCAGGAAGCATAAAGACGATTATCGTAAGCAATACTTAGTAGGGGAAAGAACTATAGCATCTAAACATCTGCTCAACCTTATTTCTCATTCAGTAATAAACCAACGGAATTCTTTCATGAAAGAATATGATAATACCTTGCCATCTTTTGTGCGAATCATTACGATATCGGAATCAACACTGATTACTTGCCCTTCAATGACATCCCCGTTTCTTAACTCTATTCCCTTTAGCCCCGTTATTACGCTGTAACTCTCTACTGCGTCGACTTTGGGCGGTTTTTGCAATGTGCCGATAGAATCATCGACAATCCGTTTAGCCTCTATAAGAATTTGACGGTCCGTCATTTTGGCTGCCTCAGGTTTGCTAAGCAGTTCGTCTACAATGCTGACATAGGCGTTGTTCAACGCCTTGTCCTTTTTATAGTCGGGATTTTCTGCGAAAAACTCCCTCTGTGCTTTCTGCCACTCGATTAAAACAGATTGTTTCGCAGCATTTCTGTTGATGTCCTCGTAATTTTCAGATTTAACCTGCGGGGATTCGACCTGTTTCACAGCCAGTTCCAATTGTTTGTCCGGTTTCTTGACGATTGGAATATCTGCCGAAACCCTGCTAATTCCAGAACTTTGTAAAATGACCTGCGCTACTTCATGTCCTAATCCTGCGGCAATATTCAAGTCCTCAATGGCACGCGGATACTGGCCAAGTTTATAATAGGCATTCCCCCGGATGTAGTGGGCATCGACATAATCTGGTTTTAGGCGGATGGCTTCGGTGAAGTCTTCGATGGCAAGCTGATGCTGGTCTAAATCATAGTAAGCATTCCCCCGGGCGCTGTAGGTAGCGGCAATATCCTGCCGCAGCGAAATAGCATTACTCAAATATTCGATAGCTTTCTTGGGGTCGGTATATCTTTCCCCATCCCATAATGATAATGCTTTATTAAACCAATCCAATTCTGTCAGTCCCTGGGAAGCTTGCTGAAATTCTATTTTAAGCTTTTGGGAGCTTTGCTTATTTGCTATCAGCTTGCGGCTTTCTTCTTCAAGTATGGCAACCTTCAGGAGGAGTTCCTTTTCTCTTTTCGAATTATCTTTTAGCTGTGCCAGATGTGATTTGTCTTGTAGTAGCTTTTTCACCCTTTCTTCCAAAACAGAGGCGTCCACAACTACATTAACAATAATCTCAATACCGGGGGCATCATCTGTTTGATAATTATTTTGAGAAATAACTTCTGCCTTGAGAACACCGGCAGTTATTGCAAGAATTTCATCTTGCGCCACCTTTGAATTTTGAACAACGGTGAGGCTTTCAATATAAGTACTTGCCTTTTCCAGAGCCTCCCATTTAGCCTTGGCTATGGTGGAAATCATGGCATCGTCAGTTGCCTGATCGCCCACTAATGAATGCTTTACTGAATGTTTGACGGTTAGAATTTCGCCCATAGCTGAAGCGGGAAGAAGTAATAAAATAATAAAAAAAATGGTAATATTTTTTCTCATAATAACTCCTGAGACTTATCTTATTAAATTAATTAATGGAGAACAACTTTAATGTCAACAACAATCCTCTGCGCCGATTAGAAGTTATAGATAAGTCTGGCACCGATCTGGTAATAGTACCAGGCACCGGAGGCACCCACGGCATAATTTCCCCCCTCGGCGGTCACTTCTGCTGCCAGATGCTTTGTAAACCGATACCCGATCAGGCCACCTCCTCCGCCAAAGTAACTGTAATTCCCCTCTTCATTGCGGGCGAAGGATTGATAGCCACCATAAGGTTCTACATAGCCATAAACAGGTCCGCTTTCGAAGGATAGATTCACAAAAAGAGCATTGGAGATGAAATTGTGCGGATCAAAATACCCACCACCACTTTGCCTTTCAAAATTAAGATACCTGCCCCTGTAACCCAGGGCTATTACTGCCGGGCGGCGCAATAGCAGATAACTGGCGCTGCCCATGAAGTCATGGGCATTGTTGTCATCGGAGTAGTTCCGATAGTTGTAAATGCCGAATAGGGAGATTCGGTCCGTCGGCCGTTGTAAAACCGATAGGGCGGCATTAAAAGCGCGGATATGATTTCTACTGACACCCGCTACATCCGACAGGGAATCTTCACCGACTCTCGCGCCAATACTGCCAAATGGAATATCGACATCTCCTCTGGCGCTCCACGTCATGGCGCGTCCTGAATCGGCAAGGCCGACGCTGCCGCCGATACCGCCGTAAAAAGGCATACGGGAATAGGTCGAAAGAACAACATCGTCGGTCAACACATTCCCGCCCAGATCTTTTGCGTCAGTATGGGTGTAGTCGATGCTTGTTTTCCAATTGCCCAGCCATGCAGTTCCATTTAAGGAATAACGCCAGACGTCATTATCGTCGCTGTCGTGATAAAAGGTTAATCCCGGCGACAGGGAGGGGTTGAACTTCAAATCTCTGAGGTCCTTTAATTCGTTAAGACTCTTTTCCTCGTAAGGAAAAGCGGGCTTCAACAAGGGAATAATATTATCCGTGGCGACCCTGTCGTTGCTGAAAAGATATGCATAGGTAAGTCCTTCCCGTGCATCATAATCATCCTTTTTCTGTATAAGCTCCTGATAAGTGGCAATGGAGGGTCTGAAATTCCCCTTCATTCGCTGACCGTTTGCCCTAATCAGAAGGGCATCTCGGTTGCCCTGATCAACAAGGAGAACCTGATCGACTTCCACAAGCGCTGCATCAAGCTCCCCTGACCAGAGTAATACTCGCGCCAGTTGTATGCGGGTGGCTATGTACAAAGGATGCACATCAAGGATTTTCGTGAGTCTCTTTCTTGCCTCCTTGAGGTGCCCTGCCCATGAGAGAACCGTCGCCATCTGCAGCTGTTGCTGAGCTGTGAAAGTGTTAGAAGAGTTGAGCGCTTTTAAGTATTCGCCGGCTGTTGCCTCGAGCTTCCCCTCGTCGGCCATTGTATTGCCCATTTCCATTGGCTGCTGGTGACTTAGCGCTCGGGGTTTCTCTGCTTCGTCAATCGCTTCCTTCAAGCGATTGACTTCCTGTTTTTGATACGGTAATGATGGAGCAAGAAGATCAAAGTTGCGTCTGGCCTCGGTCAGATTACCCGCTGCAATATAGGCGTAAGAGAGGCCGTTTCTGGCTTCGAAATTTTCTCCCCTCTTAAGAATTGCCTGGTAGATGAAAATAGCTTTATCGAATTCTCTTTCCGTTCTTAAAATATCTGCTTTCATTAAAAGCGCATCAGGGTCATCCGGAGCCTGGCGAAGAGACTGTTCCACCTCGCTAAGAGATGTCTTTATATCTCCTAACCAGAAGAAGATGCGTGATAGTTGAACACGGGCTTTCAGGTTATCGGGATTTTTTTCGATAAGCGCACGGAGCTCTTGCTGCGAACGATTGAGGTTGCCACCCCAAGCCAGCACCGTAGCCATATCCAGACGATCACTATCGGAAAAATACGCATTTGCAGAGAGTGCCTTTTCATATTCCTTTGCCGCTTTGGCAAAATCCCCCTCGCGGGCATATTGGTCACCCTGTTCCTTAATTTTTATTGCGTCAGTCACGGCAAAGGCTCCGTCTGCGGCAAGCACCGGTAGTCCAAATCCATACATCAGAAGAAAAAATACGACCAAAAAACACAAAGAATATTGCCGGCTTGCCATCACTGAACTCCTAAACGGGATTGAAAAGCAAAAAGTTGATCTTTGTTACCAATATTAACGCGGGGAATTTCCGTGGAGCCCTCCCCATTCCGGTAGAACCCTTTTTTCGAGTTAAGCATAAAGCGAAACCCTGCCTGCCTGGCAACAGTAATACTGTGTTCGTTGTAAAAACCATAGGGCCAGGCGATGATCTCCGAGGAAGTTCCCATTTCCTTCTTGAAAATACTCTGGAACCGCCGAAGGTCTTCAAGGAGAAGATCATCGGAAACTCCTGTGGCGCCTTGATTTCTGAAAACATGCAGCAGGTCCGTATGGCATCCGAAAGAGACAAGGCCGCTGGCCGTCAGATAACGGTATTCATCCCAGCTTAACATAGGTCTGTTGACGCTATCCAGAAGGAATGATCCGACATACTGACCGATGATGTTGATGGTTGCTTTGAAAGCATAGGAGCGGAGAACCGGAAAGGCATAATTAACAAAAGAGGCATATCCATCATCAAAGGTGATGATGACAGCCTTCTCCAGTGACGATTCCGTGTCGAGATCGGCAAAGGAAATGGCTTTGTATCCACTTGAGCACAGCCATTCCATCTGGGCCGCAAAAAGGCCAGGAGTGATAGTGTAATCATCACTAATTTCAAAAGATATGTCATGATAAAGCAGGACAGGAATGGAAAATGAGCGGGCGCTGTCCTTGGCGAAAATATTCTTTGGCAGCACGATGACCGTTGCCATTGCTGTTAAAAAAAAGCGTCGTGTCATATTCAAGCTCATGATGAAATCTCCGTTAGGTATTGCCGATAGATAGCCAGGCTCTTTTTTTCGTACAAATGATAAAGCGGAACATTCCAGCCCTTCCAGTCGTAGGTGCGGATGACCTGTGGCAGCATTACGCGGGGCAACATGTCGGTTGCATTATGCGCTTTTCCTGTTTTCTTTGCCAAGAGCCCGTTTGCTTCGGGTTTATATGAATACGCCACAAATCTGATGCCGCCAGTCTGTCTGGTTGTTTGATCCCCTTGTTTCCAATAAACTGTTTTCGAACTTGGATCTGTGACCATGATCAATCCCCAGGGAATTCGTAGCTCGATCATCTTATCAGAGATATAGAAATCAGCAAGGGAATCATTTTGCTTGTGCCGAAGGTCCAGACTGCCGTGACGCAAAGCACTCATGGAAAAAACTTTTGCCGGGTAGAAGTGTTCCCTGTCCTTGCTGATGCGGCGGTCGTTCGTCTTATTCTGCATGCACACCCAGGCGCCTTCCCTTGATGGCCTAGGCCACAACTCCTTCTTCGGATCATTCAGATATTTGTCGTAGGACATGCACACAAGGATGCGGCTTGTTTTGATCCCGGTAAGCTGGATAAGAAACTTTAAACCAACAGGGCTGGATATTCCCAAATTGAAGGGCAGTAGAAATTCACCGGCGGCAGGATCGCAGGTGTCGATGCCGATCACATAATGTCCCTTGTTGAAATCAATAGTATCCCCGGTCGTAAGCGCAAGATAGAGAAAACCCTCGTCATTCTGCACCGAAAGGGACTGCAGACGTCTGGAGGCATCAGCCCCGTCGGAAAACCGATGCTCCAAAGCCCCTTCATTCGAATACAAAACAGTCGCATCGCGCCATTCGGCACGATCACCATTCAAGTGAACTTTCCTGGATGGATAGTTCGGATAAGCGGCGAGAAGTCCATAGCACTGTTCCGCATCCTGGAGGTTGAACCAGAGCTGGTTGCGATCCGCGGGAAGTTCATAATTTGAAAAAAGCCAATTGCGCTTGAACCATTCATCAAACCAGCTGAAAAGCGCGCCACCCGCCATGCCTGTTTTGTGAATGGCCTTGATCATCTCTCCGTTGATTTTCCCTTGCTGCACTTCGTTGTGGCCGCCGTGGTGCCAGCCAAGACGATGCCAGTGAGAAACCTCCCTGCTGCCAGGCACGCCGTATTCCGCGATCAGCACAGCCTGTTTTCCGTGGTGCGCTTTCAAAAGACGCAGATAGGCGTCGTATGGCTTCTCCTGGTCGAGGTAATCATTATTCATGAAGTCGGGATAGTACGGATAGGCATGATAGGTGGCAAAAAAACCGTTTCCCGCTTTGGCGATAATCTTGGCGGTATCGAGAGATTCCACATCTTCGTTTTCATTGCAACTTACTTTGTTAACGGTAAGCCCCTGCCAGACAAGACCATCTTCATATTTGGATTCCGAAGGATGAACAAGGGGATCAAGAGTTGGCCAGCAAACCGTGGAAACAGGGTGAGTTACTCCGTATCGATCCTTTTCGTATTTGAGGAGAAAATCGAGCATCTGTGTAATCCATACCTCAAAGGGAGTTCCCTGGGCGATTGACAGAAAATGGCCATCATATTGCCGGACTTTGGAACCCATCAGTCGGTTGTATTCCCCGACAGGGCACCCTTCCCATTCGCGGCCTAAAATAAATCCCATAAGATGTTGTGAAATATCACATTTATATGACCCGTTTGGATAACCCGGTCTTTCCGGAAGCAGCGCGTTGCCGAAGGTAATATCAATGGCCTCGATGATCTGCCGTTGCATATAGCGAAGATACGATTCATGGGAAAAATTACTGTCTGCCGGGGGCTCAATCCAGATGCCCTGCAAAAGGGAAAGGGCATCTTTTTTCTCGTTATATTCGTAAAGCGCCTCATAAAAAGAGGGTGACTGAATGGTATAGACCCTTACCGTGTTAAATCCGGCAGCGACCATCTGCTCGAACCAGAGGCGGTAGGTATGTTTGCCGATGGGGTATTCTCCCGGGAAATAACCGGGGACGGCAAGGCCGAGGTTGATCCCCTTAACAAATATCGGTTTCCAGGCATTAAGAACACGACGCTCAAAGACATCCTGTAGGACTCTGAAGCGGACCTGATGTCGCGGGGGATACGATCGCCTGGCAGCGGCGAGTTTTTTTTCAATGCCTTTTGCAAAAAGCTGCGCTTCGGTGTTTTGCGGATCCAGTGCGAGGCCCTTATAGCATGCCCAGCGGGAAGTCAGGTAATCCCCAAGCCCTTCATAAGCCAAAGCGAGTCCGATCCATTTTTCCGGACTTTTTTTCTCGTCGAGGGCGCGACGAAAAATGTTGATCGCTTCCTGAAAATCACCTCGTTTGAGGGCTATTTTTCCCAACGCTTCATTTGGCATAAGCTGGTTTCCCTTTCGATCCGCGTTGACGGCTGTATTCCCACAGCTGTTTACCAAAGAAATACTGGAAGAATGCCAGAAACCGCCAGAATGAATTGATTTGGCGATACCCGAAATTTTCCAGAACGCCGAAAAGGAGTAGGATAAAAAAGTTTTCCCATTCCGGATAGCGTTGATAGGTCATTTCCTCGAGAAACACGCTGGCCACGGAGAGGAACACACCGTAGAAAATGGCCAAAAAGAGGAAAAGTAAGAAAAACTGTAAATTGATAATGCCGAAGATGAAAGCGCCGATCATCGCCACATAACCCAGGATTTCCACCACGGGGCTGAGCATTTCCGCGAAAAAGAAAAACGGCATGGCAAGCAACCCCACCCTGCCGTAGCGGGGATTTAAAATCATGCTTTTATGCTTCATCATGGTCTGGATCAGCCCCAGATGCCAGCGGCGGCGCTGTTTCCCTAGTTGCTTCATGGTTTCGGGAACTTCCGTCCAGCAGATGGGATCCATAATAAACCTGACGGCATACGGCTTTTTGTCCAAAATCTTCTGTTTGTGAATCCGGACAATAATCTCCATGTCTTCGCAAACATTTTCTGTGTCAAAACCGCCAACATCAATAACTGCCTGTTTTTGAAACGTGGAAAAGGCGCCAGAAAGGATCATTGTTCCGCGCATCCTGTCTAGGCCTACTCGGCCAAAGAGAAAACTGCGCAGATACTCGACGATTTGAAAAATGGGCAGCCATTTTTTCGGCAATCCGATCTCTTTTATCCGGTCATCTTCGATGGTGGCCCCGTTGATGACCCTGACCATGCCGCCGCAAGCAACGACAGGGACGGTGCTTTCCATAACGTCGGTCATGAGTCTGATCAAGGCATCTGGCTCCATTAGCGTATCGGCATCAACGGAACAGATGTAAGGGCTCTTGCTGGCGTTTGTGCCGCAATTCAGGGCATCGGACTTGCCCCCCTTCTCCTTGTCGATAACCAGAAGATCGGGGAAGTCCTTGTTGTAGTAAAAGCCGCGGATTGGCTTTGTCTGAATAATGTTCCGATAGATCAGATCGATGCGTTTGAGCTTATACCTGCGAATCAGAAGATCCAGCGTGTCATCCGTAGAGCCGTCATTGATCACGATAGCTTCACGATATGGGTAGGTCAGGTTCAAAATCGACTGAATCGTCCGGAAAAGGATTGCCCCCTCATTATAAGCCGGAATGAGAACGGAAACACTAGGCACTTCAGGAGAAAACTGCTGTTCGCGGTAAGGTGAATATTTGACCTTGCGGATGTGTGAGAAAATAAAAACGAAAGCGATGGCCATAAGAGCGGTGTAGAGGATATTTACAAAACCGTAAAAGAATATGACAAAATAATTAAAACCAATGATGACAGTAATAAATAAGGATTTCATAATACAGTTGCTCCCGCAATTATTAGTTTAATCTCATTTGCGCGTATCGGATCTTTGCTTGTCGCAACAAACTCTTTCAGCGGCGACAAAAAGCCGTAAGCTGCCATAATTTTCAGTATTTCAAGCGACTTCGCGGCCCTTTGCCAGTAATTCCAGAAGGAGGTCAACAAAATAGGTTTTCTGCATCTCTTCACAGACGCTTTCCCTGGCATATTGGTCATTTGATTTCAGCAGAGTCAAGAAGGTATCGATCGCCCCTTCACCCAGGAGGGTCAAGGCCATCACCGCCGCATTTCGCACCTGCCATTTATCATCCAGCACGAGGGACGCTATGGCCTGCGCATTTTCTTGCCGCTGCTGATTGCCGAGTGTTCGTACAGCCCAAAGCCTAATAAACCAGATCGGATCCTTGAGCAGTGGGAGTAAAACATCTTTGTACAATATTCCGAGTGCTTTCTCGCAAGGTTCAATAACCTTTAACGCATTGGTCCGTACTTCGGCATCTGGATGGCCGAGGTGCGAAACGGCAAAATCATAAACCTCACGATTAACTGGCAACGCACTGAGAACTTCAAGTAATGAAGCAATCATTCTCGGGTCTTTACAGGTTTCTCCGTGTTTCAGAAGAATTGGTGTCATCCTTGGGCCTCCCGCAACAAGGGATGAGTTGATGGTTTTTTTGGTAATAAGACTTTTGTTCAGCAACTCAGGGAGTTTGGTCATCAATTGCAAGAGGACGGATGCGTCACCGATCTTGCTGAGCGCACGCACTGTTGCCGCCAGGATAGCGCGATTATAGAATTCGAGCATGGCCAGCAGCGGTTTAGCCGAACGGGGAGAATCCATCCTGCCAAGCTTGAAAATCGCTGTGGCCATGACAATGACGTTGCGGCCGTTGAGCGCTTTTATATAATAATCCACATACCCCAATTGTTCGAATAGCTGACACGCAACATCGTAATATTTGGCATCGTTGATGAGAGAAAAAAGGAAAAGATTATCTTCAATAGCAATCCACTTCTTTGATCCTGGGTGTGCCTGGAAAGGATCCAGAGATCGGGTTATGGGATTTTCTGCGTTGATGTAATTATACAACAGTGAAAGATATTTTTTTCGTAAAATATCCAGAAGTCGATATTTACGTGCATTATACAGCCGCCTTATAACCGCCAAAGAAAAAAAGAGAAGGCACATGACAACAACGGCTTCGATCATGATGATCAGGGCGATCTCCGTCAACTCCATTGTCTTAAGGATGCCCCAGAGATAATCTAATAAATTAATGTTTTTCTCCTTTTCCAGATAACGGATTGACAGGGAACAAGTAACTATCTGATTATCACCAAAAATATTTATATAAGTATCATTGAAATACGTTTTTGGTCAAGTTTATTTGTGTCGATTGTTTATTTATGTCGATGAGTTAGAAATAAAATTTTTGCAGTTTTAAGTGATGGCGATTCCTTTTATGAAGTTTTGTCACTATCGCGATTTTTTTCTTTAGATGAAATGGCAGGAACATGGGTACACGTTTCTTGTATTCTACATATTCTTCAATAATATGTAAAGCCGCAGCAATTGGTATCGCAATAAATATCCAATTATCCATGTCTCTCTCCTATATAAATAAAAAAATGGCCCAACGAAAAGCTGTGTCGATCGCGGCCGGTTAGCCTGTTGCCCGGAACCCTTCAGAAAACAAAACAATGCCTTTTGGAACTTTTTCGGTAAACGGCAAAACAAAGAAAACTTCTTGAGGAACTCCCTCGTAAACCAGTTCCGGCAAATTCTGGAAACCAAAGCGCGTGTAGTAGGCCGGATGACCCACAAGAACGCAACCTTGGCCGCCTAACTTTTTCAGTAAAGACAACCCTTCACCGATAAGAGATTTTCCAATTACTTTTTTTTGATACTTAGGTAATACAGAAACCGGGCCGCGGCCGTACCAGCCTATGGCACCGTCAGATATTGTTACCGGCGAGAAAGCAATGTGACCTACCATCTGCCCATCAATTTCCGCGACCAGCGAAATAGTCAGCGCATTGGCCTTACGCAATGCATTTATTATGAATTGCTCTGTATGATTACTAATTGCAAGATTCTTGAAGGCGGCAATGGTTACTTTCGATATTGCTTCAATATCCGAACTTGTTTCATTTCTTATGATCAATTTAAACTCCCTTTTTTATTATTTTCGCTGTAATAATCGTGAAAGTGTAAGAATTTACAGTTAAGATAGCATTATATTCTAAACATTTGAAATAATGATTTTCCCCTTTTGTTACTATATCCTGGAGGGGAGTAGATAAAATAATTTTTCTTAATAAATTTTCTGTCTCATTATCTGTAAAATGATTGATACTAAGATTATTTTTAATTCTAACAAAGCCTAGAGAAGTATTTCTAAATTTATCGGCTATTGATGTTTTAAGATTTATGTTCATTAAATTTGCTTCTTACAACGAAAAGCTGAGTCGGCGCAGTCCAGCGGGGCCGCGATCAGCTATAGCGCCTTGTTGGCCTCTCAACAGTGCATCACTACAACTTATTCATAATGCGTCCACATTCTGATAATTTTCACAGTACGGATATCTTTTAGTATTTGATATATTAAACGATGCTGTATGTTGATTCTTCGAGAATAAGCCCCCGAAAGGTCACCCATGAGTTTTTCATAGGGTGGCGGATTTCGGAATGGGTCTTCTCGAAGTAAGTCCAACAAGCGATTCGCCTGGGGTTTAAGGCCGGAGTTTGCAATTTTTTTTGCATCTTTTTGCGCTTGCTTAGTGAAAACCAACCGCCAACTCACCAGCCGGGATCCTCCTCACACTTTTCAATAGGCGTCTTCAAACCCTTCTTTATGGACTCTCGCATACCGGGTATTGCTGTGAGATACAAAGTCTCTTCTATAAACCGCCAATCATCTTCGGAGATAAGAACAGCCGAGTTTCTCTTGCCCACAATCTGAACCGGAACATGTGTATCTTTTACTTCGTCCACAAGATTGTAAAGACGTTTTCTTGCTTCCGATGCCGTGAATGTCGTCATAATTCGCAACCTCCTTAACGTACGATATATAGTACGTTATTGACACAACAATGTCAAATGATTTTATGGCAAAGAAAAATCAGTCGAAAAATCCCAGAGGGCTGAGATCGGCTCTAGCGGATTGTTAGTGTTTCTGTCTTTACAATATGGGTTATTCACCCCTTTTCTGTATAGGACGACCACTAAGCAGTTCGTCGATGAAGGGGTCCATTTTTGTTCTGGTACTTTGCCATTTCATTAGTGAATACACACCGCAATCATACTCGACATATCCAATTTGTGTTATTCCTTTATAAAGGCGCATTTCAGCATGTTTCAGATAAGTTGCAAAGTCCCAACTGCGTTCACACATATACGATAGATTATATTCGCATTGGGATGGCAGGTTCCCGGTATAGACTTGAGTGGCAATGCCATGCCGATCGAAACCTTCACGAATTACACCGAGCATTCGTCCATCTGAGCAAATCTGTTGTCCATCCTGAATACAGACATGCTTTATTTCCGATGCGTTGTTCACCTGTAGAACCGTAATCGTGGTGCAGCCAGACACTAACACAAATGCAAAGGTAATAAAAAAAATACGAATTATAACCATTAAATGTGCCCTCCTTTAATATCTTATAATATTCGGATAATTATCGAGTAATGTCCTCGTAATTGTATATTGTGCACGACGAGTGCTTACTTACAACTCGCCGTACGGTTGGGCAGCGCAGCCGAACAATTAATATACGAACTTCGCTTTTCCCGATGATTTGAATATGAAAGTACCATAGCTTCTTTTTTATTCAAAGGAAAATATATCATAATTATAGGCAAATAACAGCTTACAGTGCTTCGGATAATGTGCTAATAAGCAAAGATGAACTTCGTAAAATATGGGGAAAGTAACTTATAATGGCTAAACAAACCAAACCTGTCGAAATAGATTTTAATCCCGAATTTAAACATGCCCTGGAACTTATGAATGAGTCAGGGAAAACTTTGCTCATTACCGGCCGCGCGGGTACCGGCAAATCAACGCTTTTGAATTATTTCCGTAGTACTACAAAAAACAAAGTAGTAATTCTTGCGCCGACGGGCGTTGCCGCGATTAATGTCAGTGGGCAGACCATCCATTCCTTTTTCCATTTCAAACCGAATGTCACTCCGGCCTCGATCAAAAAGAAAAAGAGCAAAGGCACGGAGAAAACGACGATATATAAAAAGCTGACAACCATTGTTATTGATGAAGTTTCGATGGTGCGGGCTGATCTGCTCGACTGTGTGGATAAGTTCCTGCGGCTCAACGGCCCTTCGCCCAAACAGCCATTCGGCGGTGTGCAGATGATTTTCATCGGCGATTTGTATCAACTGCCGCCGGTTGTCACCAACACGGAGAGGGAAATCTTTAAAACACATTATCCCACGCCCTATTTTTTCAGTGCCAATGTTTTTGCCGAACTGGATTTGGCATTTATCGAACTGGAAAAAGTTTATCGCCAGAAAGATAATGAATTTGTCCGGCTACTCAACACCATCCGCAACAGGTCTGTAACGGATGATGATCTGGCGGCATTCAATAGGCGCTGCGATCCACTATTTGAAGCGCCACCTGGCACTTTCTATCTATCGCTTACCAGCACCAATGTTTTGGCAGATTCGATTAACGAAAAATGCCTGGCCGAATTATCAGGCAGAGTCTGGATGGCCGAGGGGGTGATCGAAGGAGATTTCGGCAAGGAATATCTGCCGACGGCGATTGATTTGCGGCTCAAAAAAGGCGCTCAGATTATGTTGCTCAATAATGATTCCCTAGGCCAGTGGGTTAACGGAACAATCGGCAAAATTAAAAAGTTTGAAAAAGATGATAACGACGATGAGGTGATTGTGGCCGAACTGGACAATGGTGACACGGCACGCATTAGGCCTTACACCTGGAAAATCTACCGGTTTTTTCTAAAGAATGAAGAGCTGCGTTCCGAGGAAGTCGGCTCATTTACTCAGTATCCTGTGCGACTGGCTTTTGCTGTAACCATCCACAAGAGTCAGGGCAAGACTTTTGAAAATGTAATCATTGATGTAGGCAAGGGGACATTTGCCCACGGTCAGATGTATGTGGCGCTTTCACGCTGCACAACGCTTGATGGCATTATCCTGAAGCAACCCTTAAAGAAAAATCATATCCTGATGGATTGGCAGGTGGTAAAGTTTCTCACCGATATGCAGTACGCCAAAGCTGCGCGTAACTGCACCCGTGAAGACAAGTTATTGAAGATTGCCGATGCCATCGCGCAGAACAGAAGCATCGAGATTGTGTACTTGAAAGCCACGGATGAAAAATCGCGCCGCTCAATCCGGCCACTTTTGATGGGAGAGATGGAATACAGCGGCCATCCCTATTTAGGGCTTTCGGCCTATTGCGAGGAGAGCCAACAAAAGCGTACTTTTAATGTGGATAGAATTTTGGAGATCTGCGATGTGCGTTAGCGGATGAGCAGGGCTTGAAAGCGCAATCACAATGACTTGTACATCAGAATATTGCCTTCCATCTTTTCTGAAATCGCGCCTTCGCGTTTGAGCTCTTGCAGATAGACGTAGGTTTCATTTAAGGCCATCAACTTTTCCCAATTGTCCCATCTGGAGGATGCCGCTTTGCTGATTTCTCCAGAGACGGTATATGTTGTTTTGGGTTGGTCGTTAAGACTTTGCAAAACTGCCTGCTTTCGTAATGCGTGAGAAGTACGGATTTCTCCTGCCCGTTCGCTGATGTTGGTAAATGAATTGCCATGCCCCGGATAAACAGTGATCACCGGCAGATTTTCTACAACCTGCAGCGAGTCTAAATAACTTTTCAGCGGCTGAAATATTTCATCAAAGATGTTCGGGCTTAAGCTGGGCGAAATATAAGGCAGTACATGATCGCCGGCAAGCAGTAAGCCTTCATCCCGGAAGAAAAAGCAGACGTGTCCTGCGGCGTGTCCGGGTGTGAAAATAACTTCAAAATTCCTGTCGCCAAATTTGCGGATTTCGTTTTGTTCAAGATAATCGTCGGCCTTAAACGGAGTAAAAATGCTGCGGATCTCCGCGATTTCTTCCACCATCGCGTCAACTTCCTGAGGTGACATGCCGTGTTTGGCATAAAATATTTTTGCCGCGTCAATCAATACCTCGCCTTGATGAAAGTGCGAATAAACATTATCGGCGACGGCGGAGAGATGAATTTTTGCCGGAGTTCTTTTCTGCAGCAAACCTGCCATACTGCAATGATCGGTGTGGGAATGGGTGATATAAATGTCCCGAACTGATTTTGTACTAAGCCCGATGCTTTTTAAATCTGACTCCAGCAACCCATAAGACCCCGGCATATTCATGCCCGTATCAAACAGCGCGATTTCAGTGCCATGAACTAAGGCATAGGCATGAACATGCCGCAGCCGATAAGGCATCGGCAGAGTGATGCGATAGAAGTTTGTTTGAATTTCGGTAATCATTATTCGTCTTTGCGGCTTTTCATCTGACGGCGAGTGGCGTCGAGCTCCATCTTCCGCAGGCGCACGCTTTGCGGCGTTACTTCCACCAGTTCATCCTGAGCAATAAATTCGATTGCCTGATCCAGAGACAGAATGCGCGGCGGCCGCAATATAATTGTGGCATCGGATGTGGATGCCCGCATATTGGTCAGCTTCTTTTCTTTGGTGATGTTCACAGTAAGATCGCTGCTGCGGTTGCGTTCTCCCACAATCATACCCGCGTAAACATTCGTGCCGACTTCCACCATCATTTCGCCGCGATCATCCATTGCAAAACTGGCGTACGATGTAATCCTTCCGGGACGATCTGCCACGAGCACGCCGGTCATGCGCTGCGGAATGTTGCCAAACCAGGGAGCGTAATCCTCCAGAAGTGAATTCATTACTCCGCCACCCTTGGTTTCTGTTAAAAACTGGCTGCGAAAACCAATCAGGCCGCGCGAGGGAATTAAAAACTCCATACTAACTCTGCCACTGCCTTTATTTACAAGGCTTTCCAGCCTTCCTTTGCGGACGGATAATTTCTCCGTGATTTTTCCCACAAACTCTTCGGGTATATCGAGAAATAATCTCTCCAACGGCTCGAGGGTTTTGCCGTCTTGCTGTTTGGTAATAACCTGCGGGCGCGATACCGTGAGTTCAAAACCTTCGCGACGCATGGTTTCGATCAGCACCGCCATCTGCAACTCACCACGGCCACAAACCTCAAAAGCATCGGTTCTTTCCAGCTTTTTAATTTTCATGGCCACGTTGCGCAGAGCTTCTTTTTCCAACCTCTCCAGCAAGTGGCGCGATGTCAGATATTTGCCTTCGTTTCCGGCAAAGGGGCCATCGTTGACATAAAACATCATGGATACAGTTGGTTCATCAACAAGCAATCGCGGCAGAGGCTGTGGATCGGCAAGTGAAGAAATCGTATCTCCGATGGTTACGTTTGCCACACCGGCAAGCGCCAGAATGTCGCCTGATTCCGCGCTGGTCACTGGTTTTTTGGTCAGTCCATAGAAAGTATAAAGTGCGGAGAGCTTAACGCCGGGAATAATTTTATCCTTGGCGCAAAGACTGTATGGCGTATTCATTTCCAACCTGCCATTTTGCAGACGGCCTACGGCAATTTGTCCCACATAGGAATCATAATCAAGATTAGTCACTAAGAATTGTGTGTTGGCATCGTCGTCACCCTCTGGCGCCGGAATATGGTCAATTATTGTTTGCAAGAGAGGCTGAAGGTCGGTGCAGTCGTCGCCTATTTTCTTATGACTGACACCTATTTTGGAATTGGTATAAAGAATCGGGAATTCAATTTGCTTTTCTTCAGCTCCCAGATCAATAAAAAGGTCATAAGTATCGTTAATGACTTCTTCAATGCGGGCATCGCTGCGGTCTATTTTATTAATGACTAAAATTATCGGCAAACGCAGTGCCAGCGCTTTTTTCAAAACAAACCGCGTTTGCGGCAGAGGGCCTTCACTGGCATCAACCAACAGCATGGCTCCGTCAACCATATTGAGACTGCGCTCAACCTCACCGCCGAAATCAGCATGGCCTGGAGTATCGACAATATTAATTTTGACACCATTATAATCAACGGCAGTATTTTTTGCCGTAATAGTAATGCCGCGTTCTTTTTCGAGATCCATCGAATCCATCACGCGGTCTTCTACCGCCTGATTTACCCGAAAAACTCCCGTCTGCTTCAACATCGCGTTGAGCAGCGTGGTTTTGCCATGATCAACATGGGCAATAATAGCAATATTTCTTAAATGATCTTTTTTCATCTTTCTTTCTTTCCGGTCATCTTGTTGAAGTAGGTTGGGAAGATTAATATCGGATGGAACAAAATCAATCTGGACTTAAGTGATGGCCATAATGTTAAATTGTGAAACTCCAATCCCGAAAGCGCAGCGCATCGGAATTGGTAAGTTGAACAATCCCGCATAGCGGATCGTATGAACCCACCAAAAAAGCCTGCTTCGGGTTTCATACCCGTGATTTTCTACATAATGCGCAGTCTTCATAGCAAAAAGCCCGATTTTAAACCAGCTATTTCTTTTCCGGTGAAATCGAAAAAAGTCTCCAGCTGTCATTCCCGCGGAGGCGGGAATCCATAACATGCTTAAATCACTGGATTACCGCCTCCGCGGGAATGACAAAAAGGGCACAAATTTACTTTTTTATGTGACCATCATCCTTTACAAACAGGCAATGAAGTATTATATTTTCGAAGTAGCCACTTAAAAATACCGGATAGGTGAATGACATGAGCATAATAAAAATTAAGTTTGGCAATAATTTCGAGAATGAATTCCAAAAAGCGGTGGATGAAGTTTTTCAGCTGGTTATTCCGGCCTTCAAGCAGCATGAATGTATTTGGAAGCCAAACGTGGATGTTTACGAATCGCAAGATGAAATTATGGTACTTGCCGATCTTGCCGGTTTGAACAAAGATGAATTGCAAATTGAACTTGGGCGCAGAAAAATTAAAATAGCCGGTGCGCGTAAAACGATCTGGGTTTTAGAAAAGGGGCGTTACTATCTTGCTGAAATTCCACACGGCCATTTTGAAAGAATCATTATTCTGCCAACGCTGGTGGATGCGGAATCAGGTGTTGCCTCATATTCCGATGGAATTCTTATGGTCAGGATTAATAAAATGCCTGCCGGGAAAACCCATCGAATTCCCGTTACAACTATAAAATAGTAATAACTGAATGTTTTTCGTAATCAATAGTGGAGGGTCCAATGACTGACCAAAAGTTTACACACGATAATAAAATTTTTCCTATACCGGAAGTAATTCCGATTCTTCCGTTACATAACGCGCTGGTATTTCCCAAGATGATCATTCCGCTGGAAGTATCCGGTAGCAATTCCACGCTGGTGGATGATGCTATGACCAAAGAACGACTGGTTGGCTTGATCATGTCTAAAAACGAACCGGACGGAAAAAACAGCCCTCCGTCACTTGCGGATTTACACAGTATGGGCACCTGCGCGGTTATTCTCAAAATGGCCAAGGTAGGAGAAAACAGAACTCAAATTCTTCTGCAGGGGATCAGCCGCTTTCACATACAGGAATTGATAGATTCCCCGTCTTATCAGCAAGCGCGTATTGAAGTGATTGAAGACAAAGAAGTTAAAGATATCGAAACGGAAGCGCTGATGTCCAATTTGCTTGCTCTCTTCGATCGGATTTTAAATCTCTCGCCGTTTTTACCTCCGGAATTTGGACCGATGGCTAAATCAATAACAGAGGCCGGAATTCTGGCTGATTTGATTGCCTCGATTATCAATGCTCCGACACAGGAAAAACAAAAGATTCTGGATATAGCTGATACCAAAGAGCGCCTGAGGGAATTAACGAAGCTTGTCACGCATCAAATGGATATTCTGGAACTGGGCAATAAGATCCAGACAAAAGTCAAAGACGATATTGATAAAGGGCAGCGGGATTTTTATCTGCGGCAGCAAATGAAAGCTATTAAGCAGGAACTGGGAGAAACTGATGAAAATGCCGTCGAGACTGATGAATACCGAAAAAAGATCGATGCCAAAAATCTACCCGAGGAAGCAAAAAAAGAAGCTGATCGGGAACTGACGCGGTTGTCCCGCATGCATCCATCTTCGGCGGAATACACTGTTGCCTCCACTTATCTTGATTGGATTACAGCTCTGCCCTGGAATGAATCGACGCAAGACAACCTCGATATCAAGAAGGCCCGCAAGATTCTGGATGAGGATCACTATGGCTTAGCCAAAGCAAAGAAACGCATTCTTGAATATCTGGCTGTGCGCAAATTAAAACCGGATTCCAAAGGGCCAATACTGTGCTTTGTCGGCCCGCCTGGAACGGGCAAAACATCTCTTGGCCAATCCATTGCCCGGGCGCTGGAACGCAAGTTCGCGCGTATGTCTCTGGGCGGAGTGCGAGATGAAGCGGAAATTCGGGGTCACCGTCGCACATATATCGGAGCCCTCCCGGGACGCATTATTCAGGGACTGAGGCGCGCAGAATCGAACAATCCTGTTTTCATGCTCGATGAAATTGATAAAGTGGGAAGTGATTTCCGGGGCGATCCATCTTCGGCTCTGCTGGAAGTATTAGACCCGCAGCAAAACAGTACTTTTGCCGATCATTATCTGGATGTGCCTTTTGATCTTTCAAAAGTTGTGTTTATCGCCACGGCTAATATTCTGGATCCGATACCTCCAGCGTTGCAAGACAGGCTGGAAGTAATTGAATTAACCGGTTACACTCAGGAGGAAAAAGTAAAAATTGCTGAGAAGTATTTAATCCCGCGCCAATTAACTGAAAACGGATTAACCGCCGATCAGTTCAAAATTACGACCAAAGCGCTCAACAGCATTATCTGTGGGTATACACGGGAAGCTGGAGTTAGAAATCTGGAGAGACAAATTGCCAATGCCTGCCGGGGAGTGGCAGCGCAGATCGCGGAGGGAACTATTCAATCCAAAAAAATAGCGGTTAATGATATTCCCAAATATCTTGGGCCGGTACGTGTCATGACGGATTTTGACGCGCGAATCGCCCAGCCCGGGATTGCCATAGGCCTTGCCTGGACACCGGTCGGAGGTGATTTGCTCTTTATCGAGGCAACGGCAATGAAGGGCAAAAAGGCAATGACTTTAACCGGCCAGCTAGGTGATGTCATGAAAGAATCGGCATCCGCCGCTTTGAGCTTCATCCGTACCAACGCTAAAGATTTGGGTATTAATCCGGACTTCTTTGAGAATGTTGATCTGCACATCCATGTACCGGCGGGAGGAATTCCCAAGGATGGCCCATCAGCAGGCGTGACAATTCTTACAGCCATGACCTCTTTGTTGACTAACCGCAAGATCAAAAAAAATCTTGCCATGACCGGAGAAATAACTTTGCGCGGCGCAGTACTTCCCGTGGGAGGAGTCAAAGAAAAGGTGCTTGCCGCTTACAGAGCAGGGATTAAAACAATTATTCTGCCCGCGTGGAATAAAAAAGATCTGGAAGATATTCCGGCCAATGTGCAAAAAAGTATCAAGTTTCATTTTGTCAGCGATATGCTGGAAGTGGTAAAGCTGGCGCTGGAAAATGGCACGCGGAAAAAGACGGAAAAGAAGAAAAAATCATAAGGGTTAATGCAGGCCGCGTGTGTCACGCGGCGTGGGAAAAAACCATGGAATTAATTCTGATCAGACACGGAGAAACACTTTGGAATAAAGAAGGTCGGATTCAGGGAACAAGCGATATTGAGTTAAGCGACGCGGGAATGCAGCAAGCTCGACTTTTGGCCTTATCCCTGAAAGATCAGGCTATTTGCGCAATCCATGCCAGCCCGCTGAAAAGAGCACTGAAGACAGCTGAGATTATTAACGAGTTCCATCGCAAGGAAATTCAAATTCATTCAGACCTGATGGAAATGGACCAGGGAGATTTTGAAGGTTTCTCTTTTAAGGAATTGATGGCCTGCGAAAAGGAATTTCTCAACAAGTGGATTGCTGACCCGGCTTCTGTTAAAATGCCTCATGGGGAATCATTGAATCAACTGCAGGGTCGCGCCTGGAGAGCAGTAGAGACGATTATGAACAAGGAAGAAAACGCGTTGGTCGTTGCCCACAACTTCACCATCGCCGCCATTCTTTGCCGAATAAGAAAGATCAGCCTCTCCGAATTCCGCAGTGCCTGCGTGGATACGGCTTCCAAAACGATCGTCCGCTTTCAAAATGGCGAGGCCGAAATCGTCGCACTCAATGACCGCAGTCACCTTCCGGAGGCGAGTAAAAAATGAATTATACTCTGGTAGAAATAAGCAATACTATTTTCTTTTATGTGGTGCTTTTTGCTATCTACTCCTTTATGGGGTGGATTTTAGAGGTCATTTATCGTTCAATAACTCAACGAAAGTTTGTCAACGCCGGCTTTTTGTTCGGGCCTTTTGTTCCTATCTATGGCTTGGGAGCACTTTTTGTCTTACTGATTTCCCATTTTTCCCAGAGCTGGCATCTCCTGCCAAGGATGATTTTGTTTGGCATTGCCCTTACCGTTATTGAATATCTGGTTGGTTATTTTGCAGAAAAAATATTCAAGCTGTCCCTATGGGATTATTCAGAATACAAATTTAATCTTCAGGGAAAGGTTTGCCTCCTTTTTTCTGTAATCTGGGCCGTCCTTGCTTTAATTTTCATTACATTTATCCATCCAGTAATTTTGCAAAATGCCAAATATCTTACCGGAGCATATCTACAAACCGCGGCGATAGCATTAATAATCTATTATACGGTTGATTGTTCGTATTCTGTAGCCTCTCTAACGGAATTCCGTCAGAAAATCGCCTATCTCTATACTGAATATTTAAACTTGAACAATCTGGAGACAGAAAAGATTTTGGATTCATTAAAGCGGCTTCGCTATGCGTTCCCTGATTTAAACGGATACATCAATAACAAAATAAGCAATAATATTAAAGGCAGGATTAATACTGTCCTGAAATCAATTCAGGATAAGATTCTTATTGAGATTAAGGGACGAAAACCATTTGAAGATGAATATTACGAAGCAATTAAAGATATCTATGAACACGAAGAATTCCTCAAGCTCAAAGAGTTTTTTCATCACAATTCTTCGATCTATGAACATGTTCAGGATGTCGCTTATTTCTCTTATCGGATATGTAAAATCCTAAAGCTTGATCACCGTTCGGCCGCGCGTGGAGCGCTGCTGCATGATTTTTTCCTTTATGACTGGCGCAATCATGATTTACCGGATCTTCCCCGGAAAAAATACCATGGCATTGAGCATCCCGCGATTGCCGTTAACAATGCAAAGAAGCACTTTTCGATAAACGAAATTGAGGAAGACATTATCAAAAAGCACATGTGGCCGCTTACTTTTATCCCGCCAAAATATAAAGAATCTTTCATCGTTTCATTTGCCGATAAATATCTCTCTTCCAAAGAATTTGTCAGCGAATTCAAGAAAAGAAGAAGCCAAAGGCTGGACGCATAAAAATCTCCACCACCCCTCTTTACCCTGAGAGCTTTGCACAACCAGTCTAATCGTCATACCGGCGAAGGCCGGTATCCAGGAAAGCATTGATAATACTGGATTCCGTGTCGCGCTTCGCTTGCACGGAATGACGCAATTATTAGTTTCATGTAGTTATGCAAAGCTCTCACCCTGAAGGGCACGCGTAGAAAAGAGGGGTGCTTATCTATTTCCTGGCGCGAATGCGGGTGCCGTCACTTATGGAATCATCCGGGTGGGTAACCACTTTTTCCTTTTCCGCCAATCCGGAAATAATTTCTGCCGTCAAACCGTTGCGCTGTCCCGTTTTAACTATTCGCTGGCGTGCCTTTCCGTTTTCTTCCACAAATACCGCCCAATCATCCTTGCCGACGCGAAACAGGCAACTTGTGGGAACCTGAAGCACATCTTTGCCCTCCCAGACAACGAAATGCGCTTCCAGACGATAACCGTCACCCAAAGCGCGCCATTTTTCGGGCGCCGTTGTGATATCTGCAATAATCAGAACTCTTTGCTCCTCCACACCGAGGCTGGATATTTTGGTGAATCCGGAAGGCTCGATTATCCGCACAACACCTTCGAGTGTTCCCTCGCCGCCCCAGCGTTTAATGAATACAGTGCTTCCTTTTTTAATTTTCACAGCATCCGAAGATAAAGCTTCTACACGGATTTCCAGATTTTTTGAGTTACCGATTTCCATCAACGGTTCGCCAACATTGACCGCTCCTTCACTTTCCCGGTAGATGCGGAAGATATTGCCACCAACAGGTGAAGAGACATAAGCCTTGTTGTGACTGGCTGTGCTTTTATCCGAGGAATAATTCTGCAATAGTGTTTTCGCTCGATCCAGATCGGAGCGTGAAACTTCCACCGCAGCTTTGGCGGAACGCTGGATTGCCCGAGACTTTTTGGTTTCTGCCTCTATCTGGTCATATTGATCTTTGGCAATAGAACCTTTGGCATAGAGATTTTTCAACCTCTCCAGCCTTTTTTCCATATAATCTGAATCAGCCGCGGCAGCACTCTCTCTTTCAATAGCGGCATTAAGTGCCGCTGCCGCTGCAGTATTTGTTGCTGTTGCTTCCGCCCGGCTACGGGAATCGAGCACAGGCGAGCGCAGGGGTTCAAGAACCAGTACGACCTGCCCTTTTTTTACCGCGTCGCCGACTTTGACTTTGACGCGTTCCAAATATCCGACTGTCGGAGCAGTGATTACAAAGCGGTCTTTCAGGCGGGTGCGGCCTTCTTCCTCAATTGTAACCTGCAGCGGCTCACGCGTGACAAAAACCAGATCGACATCCACCGCCTTCGGATAAAACCCGTAAGCAGTCGCCAGAACCACAAAAGCAATAATTATAATGACAAACAACTTTCTGCGTAATGCTACATTCATATCTCAGCTCCCTGACTTATTTCTATATCATTATTCTCTTGTTTTTAATACTTCTACCAGATCAAGATGGTCAAGTTTGTGGCGTACAATCAGCCCGGATATCGAGGCTGAAGCCAGAACCACTGCCGCCGCCAGTGAAAATGTTTTTAGTTCAATAACCAGCGGAACGCGGAAAAGATCGGATTGCAATATCTCCGCTATGTAGGCACAGAGGGCATGGCCGATAAGAAAACCAAGTGGAATGGCGGCAAGCGCGATAATCGCCAGTTCTCCTAAAAGAATATACGAAATTTCACCGCGCGTATAGCCCAGCACCCTCAGGCTGGATAGCTCCCGGCTGCGTTCAGAGAGTGCTATGCGGGCATTATTATAGACCACACCGATGCAAATAGAACAGGCCATCAGTGTCGCAATAAAAGTGAAGAAAAGCATGCCTTTGGCCTGCACTTCATAAAAATTGCGAATTTCGTTTTTTCTCACTACAGTTCCGGAAACGCGCGGCATGTTCACAAAGCTCCGGTAAAGTTTTTCCTGATATTTTGCATCAGCAGTGATGTAAACTCCCGAGACAGCGTCACCTTCCTTCATCAGACGGTTGAGCGCTTTTATGTCCATATAGCCCATAACTCCTAAATACAACTTGATCAGGGCAACCACCTGCACCTGGCGGACAGACTTCGAACCTTCTAACGTTTCGACAGTCAGCATATCACCGGCTTTTACGCCGAGCATTTTGCCTAAATAATCGTTCAAAATAATGCCTTCCGGTGGCAGAGTGACCGGTTTTAAATTCGTATCGAGCAACGGATGCAGGCGGCTATCCGGCTCTATTCCGTTGATTACGGTTTTATAACTGGTACGCCCGAATCTAAACCTTACCGGCACAGTCCGAAAGGTTTCGGCATGATGAACTCCTTCCATTGCCTGAAGCTCATATAGCGCTTTATATGATGTTGGCTCGACAAAACCCACCGCCATATCTTCCCTCTGGGAAAGAATAAATTGAACGTTGACCATATAATCAACCGAATCCTTGAAAAATCCGCTGGAGATCATTGTGGCGCAGGCTACTGCAATTCCAATAATCGAAAGTAATGTTCGAATTGGCTTGCGTTCAATGTTGCGAATGATAATCCTTGATGGTTGGGAAAGCGCGCGGCCAATACCCATTTTTTCCAGTAGTGTTATCTGGTACTTTGCGGGGGGCTCGGGCCTCATGGCCTCAGCAGGCGGCTGCTTAGCCGCGCGCCAAAGTGAATGCAGTGTGCCCATCAAGGCCGAAACGATGCTGATCATAATCGCCGAAATAACAACCCATGGTTTTAATACAAAGACAAGAGATGGAAAGCGGTAGACTGCCATGTAAATGCCGCCTAATATTTTCCCCAGCCAGATGCCGGCAATAATACCAAAAATCAGACCTGCCAATATAATCAGAACGACTAACTGCGCATAATGAATGCCTATGGCAACATTATCATACCCGAAGGCCTTAAGGGCGGCGAGCTGCTCGCGCTGCGTATTGATCGTTCTGCTCATTACAACGTTTAACAGGAAAGCGGCAACACAGATAAATATTGTGGGAAATATTTTGGACATATTCCGGAGCATATTGAATTCTTCATTGAGCAATCTGTGTGATATCTGGTCTGTGCGGGCGTAGGCGCCATATCCGCCGTAACGCTCGACTATACTATCGAGCTCACGCAAGACGTCACTTACTTTAGCCCCGGGATACAAAGTCAGTGCTATATCATTAAACGCGCCTTCCATATTATAAGCTTTGCTGATCGCCTTGCGGCTCATCCAGAGAATGCCGTACCGTTTGAAATCAGGACTCATGGAAAAAGGACGCATGACCAAGACAAATTCCGGTGAAAGCGCAATTCCGGTAATCGTAAGTTTTTTCCATTTGCCGTTGATAATCGCGGCAAATTGATCACCCAGATTAAAACCATGAGCATTGGCGAAGGTCTCATTGATAACTACCTCGTTGTCCTTGGCCGGATCGGCAAGCCGTCCTTTGCGAATGTGCAGGCGATTCATGAGAGACTGCCCGTCATCGGGAACAGAGACTATATGGCCTGTCACAGGTTCGGGAAAACCAGTAATATCCAGTTTGACATAAGCTGATACTCGAGTTTCTACCTGATTGACACCGGGCACCTCTTTAATCTTCTCTTTCAGGCTTTCCGGTGCGCGTTTCAAATTAACAAAGACATCAGAAAAATTGTAATCGCTATAGAATGTATTTCGAGTGCGATCAAGAGAATGCATAGTAGTGATGAACATGATAAAAGTCGCCACACCGCTTATAACCACCAGTGTTATGGCAAATACCTGGCCTTTCATGCGCCACAGGTCCCGCCAGACTTTCCTGTGCAGTGCTTTCATCCGCTCACCATTGAATATCGTGCGGTGATTTTCTAACTTTGTTTGCCGTAACTTCGGCAATTCTGCCGTTACTGAGATGTATGACACGATCGGCCATAGCGGCAATGTCCACGTTATGGGTAATAATTGCCGTTGCTGTGCCCAATTCGCGATTGACCCGTTCCAGCGCCTCGAGCACTACGACTCCCGTTTGCGAATCAAGCGCGCCTGTGGGTTCATCGCAAAGCATAACCTCCGGGTTTTTGGATATGGCACGGGCGATGGCTACGCGCTGCTGCTCGCCGCCGGATAGCTGCGCGGGAAAGTGATCCAGCCTTTCGGTCAAACCGACCAGCGCCAGCGCGTCTTCCGGCTTCATTGGGTTTTTGGCAATTTCCGTTACCACAGCAACATTCTCCAGCGCGGTAAGGCTGGGAATAAGATTGTAAAACTGAAAAACAAACCCGACATGGAAACGCCTGTATTCGGTCAGTTCCGCTTCCGTTGCCTTGGTCAGATCTCTGCCCCGGTAAGAAACAAAACCACTGGTGGCCGTATCGAGTCCGCCCAGAATATTTAATAAGGTTGATTTCCCGCTGCCGGACGGCCCGAGAAGGATAATCAGTTCTTTGGAAAATAATTCCAGATTGGCGCCACGCAGGGCATGAACCTCAACCTCGCCCATTTTATAAATTTTGGCGAGATCCCGCACGGAGAAAACGATATTATTCTGATTGCCTGAATTTCCATTTTGATCGGTCATTGAATCATTGTGCAGGCTACCCATAATTTACTCTACTTTGTCAGTAATTTTTCCAAAGCAGGAAAAATCTTATCTAAGTTTTCAGGCTGGGTGCCGCCGGCCTGTGCCATGTCCGGTCTTCCGCCACCGCTGCCGCCCACAAGCGGTGCCAGCTCCTTGATAATGTTGCCGGCGGAATATTTTCCGGTCAGGTCTTTGGTCACCAGACACAACAGCAGCGCCTTCTCTCCTGCTTTGCTTCCCAGAAGAATAATGCCGGATGCCATTTTATCGCGCAGCTTATCGCCAAAGTCGCGCAGCGTCTTGACATCAGCGATGCTCACTTCTACTGCCAGCACTTTCACACCCGCGATTTCGCGTACCTGGCTGAGAAGATCACCGGAATCTTTGGCAGCAAGTTTTCCTTTAAGGGCTTCAATTTCTCTTTCCAGTTCTTTTGTGTGCTTTAGTAATTTTTCAGTTCGATCTGCAAGCTCCAGCGGACTTACCTTAAAAAGGCTGGCAGCTTTTCGAAGTTCTTCTTCCGCCTTTTGCATATAAGCAAGCGCTTCTTTGCCGGTAACAGCTTCAATTCTGCGGACGCCTGCGGCAATGGCGGATTCATGAATAACTTTGAGCAAGCCGATGTCGCCTGTGCGCTGCGCATGGGTGCCGCCGCAAAGCTCCATGCTCATTTCGCCCATCTTGACGATGCGCACAGTCGCGCCGTATTTTTCATCAAACACGGCTGTTGCGCCCGTTTTGAGGGCTTCTTCGAGCGCGCAAACTTCCGTCTGCACTTCCAGATTTCGGCGAATTATATCGTTTGCAATTTCTTCCACGCGCTGCATTTCATCATCGCTGATTTTGGAAAAATGGCTGAAGTCAAAACGCAGCCGTTCGGCTGTCACCTGTGAACCGGATTGTTTGATGTGATCGCCAAGCACGGCTTTGAGTGCCGCCTGCAAAATGTGCGTTCCGGAATGATTAGCGGCAATGGCCTTTCGTCTTTCCTCATTCACGATCAAGCGCGCAGTATCACCGATTTTTATTTCCCCTTTCTGCACAATTCCCTTATGAACAAAGAATTTATCCAGCGGCTTTTTGGTATCTAAAACTCTAAAATTAAAACCGGCTCCTTCCAGATAGCCTGTGTCACCTGCCTGTCCGCCTGATTCACCATAAAAGGGCGTGGTATCCAGAACGATCTCTGCTGACTGTCCTTCGCGCGCCATATCCGCCGATTTGCCCTCGACAAAAATTGCCTTAATCCTGGATTCCGACTTGACAAAATCTTCGTAGCCGCAAAAAACAGTGGCGATACCGGAACTCGAAGCTTTGAGATAGCATTCGGCCACTGCTTCCTCGCCGCTGCCTTTCCACGCACCACGCGCTCTTTCCCGCTGCTGTTGCATTTCGGCCTCAAATCCCTCATTATCCAGCGTAAAGCCGTCGGGCTTAACAATGTCCGCAGTCAAATCGGTGGGGAAACCAAAGGTATCATGGAGCTTAAACACCAGCGCGCCTGGAAGAATAGATTTACCCTCCTTTTTTAGGCGTGACGTTTCTTCCTGCAAAATGCGAAGCCCAGCGTCAAGCGTTTCCATAAAGCGCTGTTCTTCATTGAGAATTACTTTGGTGATGTAAGAAGCTTTCTCCACCAGATCAGGGTAAACGCCTTTCATCATATCTATGACAACTCGCGCGCTTTCGTTCAAAAACGGTTTGTTGATACCCAGCATTTTCCCGTGACGCGCGGCCCGCCTTAAGATGCGGCGCAAAACATAGCCGCGGCCTTCATTACTGGGCATAATGCCATCGCCAATCAAAAATGTTACAGAACGACTGTGATCAGCAATCACCCGGATGGAGACATCATTATCCGCGTTTTTGCCATAAGTTTTACCGGACGTTTTTTCCACAAAGTGGATAATCGGCAGGAAAAAATCGGTATCGTAGTTGCTCTTTACGCCCTGAATGACGGCGGTAAGGCGCTCTAGCCCCATGCCGGTATCGATGTTTGGCTTGGGCAATGGATTTAATTTACCATTTTCGTCGCGGTCAAACTGGGTGAAAACATTATTCCATATCTCCAGATAGCGATCGCAGCCGCAATCCAGATCACATGTAGAAAGGCCGCAGCCTGTGCCTTCGCCCTGATCGTAAATGATTTCGGAGCAGGGGCCGCAGGGGCCGGTTTCCCCCATCATCCAGAAATTGCTTTTTTCACCCAGACGGACAATGCGATCTTTGGGCACTTTCATTTTTTTATGCCAGATGGAATATGCCTCATCGTCATCCGTATAAATTGTCACCCAGAGTTTCTCCTTGGGCAGTTTGACCACATCAATCAGATATTCCCAGGCCCAGGCAATGGCTTCTTCTTTGAAATAATCGCCAAAAGAAAAATTGCCGAGCATTTCAAAAAAAGTATGATGGCGCGAGGTGACACCGACATTTTCCAGATCGTTGTGTTTGCCGCCGGCGCGGACACATTTCTGTGAGGTAACTGCTTTAGTATAACCACGATTTTCCAGGCCTAAAAACGCGTTTTTGAATTGGACCATACCCGCGTTGGTGAAAAGCAGTGTGGGATCATCTTTCGGAATCAGAGATGAACTGACTACCCTTGTATGCCCTTTCTCCTCGAAGAATTTTAAAAAGCTCTCCCGTATTTCGTTGCCTGTCTTAAGCATCAATTTCTTCCTCTCCTGCCTTCCCCAGTTTATTTAAAATCAAACCTGGCGGGAAACCACGTCCCATCAGGTTCTGAAATATTCTCTGTTTTTCTTTTATATCAAAGGCAACCGGTTTCTTTTTGGCTGCTTTTTTTCGCACTAAAACCGTGATAGCCTCTTCTTCAGAAATTTCGAGCCGGGCTGCTGCGATAGCAGCATCAATAAACTGCGTTGCCACGCCTTTTTCCCGCAAGCTGGTAATTATTTTACGATTACCCCAGAGTTTGTTCACTGCCAGATTACGCGCCCAACCATTGGCAAAAGACGCATCATTTAGATACTTCAAATCGTGGAGTTTTTCCAGCGCTTCTTTAATGACAACTGCGGGAAAACCTTTTTCCCGCAGTTTCTTTTCCAGCTCTTTTTCCGAGTGCGGCCGCAGAGACAAAAGAAGAAAAGCCTTTTGCTTTGCCGCCGCCAGATCTAAAACCTTCACTTTTCTTCTTCCTGCTCTTTGGGTACGATACCTAACTTGGTCCGCACTTCATTTTCCACCACCGTCATAACATTAGGATTATCTTTTAAGAAAATACGCGAATTATCGCGGCCTTGTCCTATTCTGTCGCCCTTGTAAGAATACCACGCGCCGCTTTTTTCAATAATTCCGTTTTCCGCCGCCAGATCCAGTACATCACCTTCACGCGAAATGCCTTCACCAAAGATGATGTCGAATTCCGCTTCTCTAAAAGGCGGGGCAAGCTTATTTTTTACAACTTTAACCTTTGTTCTAAATCCGATCACTTCTTGGCCGTTCTTTATGGAAGTCATTTTGCGAATATCGAGCCGCTGGGAAGAATAAAACTTCAAGGCATTACCACCGGTGGTCGTCTCCGGATTGCCGAAGAAAACTCCGATTTTCATGCGTAACTGATTGATAAAAATTACCGTGGTTTTAGATTTGCTGATGCTGCCGGTCAGTTTTCTTAACGCTTGCGACATAAGTCTTGCCTGCAAACCCATCTGCGCATCCCCCATTTCGCCTTCCAGTTCTGCCTTGGGAACGAGCGCCGCTACAGAATCCACTACCAATACATCAAGAGCGCCGCTGCGCACAAGTGTTTCAGCAATTTCCAGTGCCTGTTCGCCTGTATCTGGCTGCGAGATCAGCAGATCGTCAGTATTGACGCCGATTTTTTGGGCATAGGTTACATCCAGGGCGTGTTCAGCGTCAATATATGCCGCAATTCCGTCTTTCTTTTGCGCTTCCGCGACAATATGCAGCGCCAGTGTGGTCTTGCCACCTGATTCCGGCCCATAGATTTCAATAACTCTTCCTCGAGGAACGCCAAAAGTCCCTAGTGCTATATCGAGACTGAGTGATCCGGTGGAAATTGCCGGAACATCGGCAACCCTCTCAGAACTGCCCAATTTCATAATCGAACCCTTGCCAAACTGCCTTTCAATCTGCGTAATCGCCAATTCTACAGCCTTTGATCTGTCTAAATCTGCACACATATGTGACCTCCCTGACCCCGTTATTTTTTCAGTATTATTTTTCGCTTCTTTTTTCACTTTTTATCCTTTCATTGTAAACACTGCTAGTTTTGTATAAACCGCGCCTTGCGGCAAGAGTTTGCTTTGGAACAAAATCAATTCCTTGCATTCAAAAACGCCTGTGGCAAAGGCATTGTGCTTAGTCAAAGCTTCACTGATTCCGGTTAAACCTTGCGATTCCTTGATACGACCTAAGGTCAGATGCGCCCGAAAAGGTCGATCTTCCTTAGGAAAACCGATGCCTTCAAAATCACTATCAAGCTGATTCTGAAGGGCCGAGAGTTTTTCTCCATCGCCTGCAATCCCGCACCAAAGCACTCGCGGCTTGCGCGCATCAGGGAAAACACCTGTTTTTTCAATTTTCAAATTAAGTGATGGTGCCAAAACTGTCCTGTTTTGCACAGCAGAGCGAATATTTGTTATATCCTCCATTGAAATATCGGCAAAAAATTTTAACGTCAGATGTTGACCCTGCGGCTTTGTCCAGCTAATCCGGCCATTGATCTCTCGCTTCAATTTTTCCTGCAGGTCCGACAGTGCCTGCAAAATATCTTCTGGCGGAACAAGTGCTAAAAAAGCACGGATATTTTTTACCGAATCAGTCATGAACTAACCTTTTCCCTGCAAGAAGTTTTTCAACAAAATTAGCGCCGCTTCCGAAAAGACATGCTTGTTTCTGCGCCGATCCCAGCGAAAATTGTAGTGGCGGCAAATGGTTTGTTGAGAATCAGCCAGCGCCAGATAAACAGTCCCGACCGGTTTTTCTTTGCTGCCGCCAGTAGGACCTGCAATGCCCGTGGAGGAAAGCCCCAAGTCTGTTCCGGAAAGTTTGCGCACACCTTCCGCCATCAGCCTTGCCGTTTCCTCACTCACGGCTCCGTGCCTTTCAATAATTTCAGCTTCAATGCCTAGCATGCTTATTTTGGCTGCGTTGCTGTATGTCACCAGACCTCGCTCCAGATAATCCGAACTGCCGGAGACATCCGTGAGGCGATTCGTAATCAGTCCGCCGGTACAGGATTCGGCAACGGCGATGGTCAGTTTTTTATCAGTTAAAAGACCGGCAACTACTTCTTCCAGCGTTTTTTCTCCATAAGAAAAAATGGAGTCTTGCAGACGTGTTGCAACTTCATCCTGTGCCTTTTGCAGATTTCTTTGTGCCTCTTCCGAAGTTTTGTGGCGCGAAATTAAAACTACATGATTCTCCGGGAAAACAGGGTAAAAGCCCACATTCACTCCCATTGCGGCAAAATCAATATCTTTAAGCTTTTCATCCACCGCCGCCTCGGAAAGCCCGAATGTTTTTATCGTCTGTTTGGCAGAATATTGATCCGGCTCGGGAAAATATCTGCGTAAAACCGGGATAACTCCATCGGGCATCATCTTTTGGGTTTCATGCGGCACACCGGGAATGACAAAGATTAATTTCTCTTTTACCCGCAAGGCAAAGCCTGCTGCTGTGCCTACTTTGTTGGCGATGATTTCCGCGCCCTGCGGGAACATGGCCTGCTTGGCGTTATTTTCCACCCAACGCAAATTGTATTTGGTGAATATTTCTTTGATGTAATTTAAAACCTTTTCATCTGTGTATAATGGAAGACCAAAAGCCTGTGCGATTGCCGCTGTGGTGATATCATCGGCTGTGGGGCCAAGTCCTCCTGTGCATATTACAACATCAGTCAGCTCCAAAAGATAATTCAACCTATTCTTTATGGAATCAAAGTTATCGCCTACGGACATCATGGCTTCCACCTGCCAGCCCTGCAGATTGATTTCCCTTGCGATAAACGAAGAATTGGTATCGGCGATGCGCCCGCTCATTAATTCATTGCCGATTGTTAAGATGCTAATTTTCATATAACCCCCGCATAATTTAAAGCAAACATAATGACACCGGCATAAATTCCGGCGGCAATATCATCAATGACCACACCCCAGCCACCTGGAAGATCTTGCAGTCTGTTGACAGGAAAAGGTTTCCAAATATCAAATATCCGAAAAAGAACAAAGGCAGCACAAATATTCAATCCGGTTATCGCCACCGGCAGCAGGGCTACTTGAAACCCGACGATTTCGTCAATGACTATCCGCTGGTCATCTTTCTTCGAATAAATAGTTTCCGCGCGCCCCGAAATATAAATGGCCAACGCCGATAAAACAATGACAAAAACAAATCGCGCAGGCCAGCTAATTGGCAGGCAAACAAGACAAACAGGAATGCCAGCCAATGTACCCATTGTTCCGGGAGCAAATGGTGACAATCCGGAACCAAAACCGGTTGCCAATATTTTAATTATCTTTTCGCCTGCGGCCATATAATTATTCCATTAATGAATTTATAGAACGATCGTTCTATACCACACCATTTTTGAAAGTCAAGCGTTCTGTGAAAAAAAATAATGCGCGGAGAAAATATCTATTCTTTGATCTTCAAATTATTTTGCAGATAGTCTTTAAAGGCATCGTAATCATTGGATATATGAATGGCACGGCCTTCTCGTTTGGCCAGACCTTTCATGCTGTTCGGCATCTCTGGTGCTATTCCCAGCAATTGTTTAATCTCTTCCGGAAATTTTGCCGGATGAGCGGTTTCCAGACAAATCGCCAGTTTTTCATCACCGGTTTTCTGGAAATAGGCTTCAAGACCGGCCCACCCTACAGCTCCGTGCTGTTCCAGAATCACATGGTAGCGATCATAAACACTTTTGATGGTTTCTCGGGTTTGCTTATCGGAAACTGTTACTGAATAGATATGGTGTCGCATCTCTTCAATGTAGGGATATCGATGCACGTTTCCAACACGATCAACAGTGCCGCCATAAAGCTCAAAGAACCGGGCCAAATTGCTGGGATGCCCGACATTCATCGCGTTGGAGATGCATGCTCGCGATGGTGAAACTTTTTTGTATTTGCCAGTTGCCAGAAAAACGGGGAATTCGTCATTATCATTCGTGGGCATGACGAGTTTTGCCACCGGTAAACCCATACGTCGCGCGTATTCACAGCCGAGGGCATCACCAAAATTACCGGATGGAACAGAAAAAATAACTTCTTCGCCCGCTCCGGCAAGCTCGGCATAGGCATAAATATAATAGACAATTTGTGGCAGAATCCGGCCGAAGTTGATCGAATTAGCCGAGGACAAATTAAACCCGGCAAGCTCTGGATCGGAAAAAGCAACCTTGACCAGATTCTGGCAATCGTCAAATTTTCCCTCAACACAAAGAGCCTGCACATTGCCACCGATGGTATCGAGCTGCTTTTTCTGCATCAGGCTCACTTCCGCCGCCGGATATAAAATGGTCACATCAATTCCCGCGACTCCTTTATAAGCCTCGCCCACAGCGCTGCCGGTATCACCGGAAGTAGCTACCAGAATATTTATTCTCTCGCCTTTAACGCGGCAATGGCTCATGAGTCTGGCCATCATTCTGGCGGCAAAATCCTTAAATGATGCTGTAGGCCCCTGATCCAAACGCATAACAAAAGCGCGCGGATAAACAGCCTCCAGCGGCACGGGAAAATTGTAAGCGTCTTTCACCACAGCCTCGAGAACTTCTTTGGAAAACTCGTCGGATAGAAATGCCTGTGCGACAAGCATTGCGGTTTGCCAGTATGGTTTGTCGCGCAGTTTCATAATATCGTTAATTGATAACTGCGGAATGGAATCCGGAACAAACAGGCCTTCGTCCGGCGCCTGACCCATAAGCAGCGCTTCCTTAAAAGATACGCTGGCGGTAAAGGGTATAATTCCTGCGACATTATTCAAATATCGATTGGTGCTATAGTATCTAATAGGCATTGTTTTGAACCTCTTCAATAAATGTAGTTGTCTTTAAACTTATTACTCTAAATAAATCAACTAAAATGACAGCTTTTCCGTGGAGAACGATGTCGATTTTTCCCAATTATTGATTGTAATTAAAGTTGGAAAATGCCGCCTTCTATGCTAAAAATCTTATCGAATGCAGAAACGTAATTAAACTTAAATTTTCGGAAAAGGAAAATGGAAGAAAAAAAGATTATTCGCTTAACAGAAACAGTGCAAAGCGCCGGTTGAGCCTGTAAGATCGGTCCGGAGGACCTGGCTCTAGCATTGCGCGATTTACCGCTGATTAAGGATCCAAATTTGCTGACAGGATTTGAACACGCGGAAGACGCGGGGGTTTATAAAATATCTGATGATGTCGCTCTTGTGCAAACGCTCGACTTTTTTACCCCGACAGTTGATGATCCCTATACATTTGGCCAGATCGCCGCGACCAACGCCCTCAATGACGTTTACGCGATGGGTGGCAAACCCATCACCGCGATGAACATTGTTTGTTTTCCGATCAAAACAATGGATATGGCTGTATTGCGGGAAGTCCTCCGTGGCGGACTGGATAAAATGCGCGAAGCCGGTGTGTTGCTGGTTGGTGGGCATAGCGTTGAAGATAACGAAATCAAATACGGGCTATCGGTTACCGGCACAATTTCTCCTAAGAAAGTTTGGTTTAATCGTGGCGCAAAGCCCGGCGACAGTCTCATTCTGACCAAACCTTTGGGTACGGGTATTGTCAGTACCGCCATCAAAGGAGGCGAAGCTGACGCCGAGCTCGTGGCAAAAGCAATTGCCTGCATGACGCAGCTCAACAAAAATGCGGCCCAGCTTTTGATTGCTTACGGCAACATTCATGCCTGCACCGATATCACGGGGTTTGGTTTTTTAGGCCATGCCTGCGAAATGATCGAAGGCGAAAACGTCGGCCTGCAAATTCATTCCTCTGCCGTTCCTATTTTTGCCGGGATAAAGGAATTAGTCGAATCAGGTTATGTTCCCGCCGGCCTTTATCGCAACAAGAATTACAGAATCGCGCAGATTGAAAAGAAAGATACTTGTCCGGACTGGATTTTAGATGTTCTTTTCGATCCGCAGACAGCCGGTGGGCTCTTCTTCAGCATTGCCTCAGCCGAGGCGCAAAGCCTGATAGAAAAATTGCATCAAGACGGAATCGCCGATGCAGCAATCGTCGGCAAAGTAGTTAGCGAGAACCCCGGTAAAATTGTTGTTTACTAAAACAGCTGTTCACCTTATATTAAAACCATGCAAGTCGAATCCATCCTCATCAAAAAAGAAACAGAGCAAAACTTTAAAAAGCTCATGGATATGGTGCAGCCTAATGATTCACTGCTGCTACTGATGCACGGCAGCCCTGATCCCGATGTCATCGCTTCGGCTATGGCTCTGCACGATATTATCCGGCAAACCAAAGGCCTTGCCAAAAGCGTTTTCGTTTCCACGGAACCTATAAAGAGGCAGCAGAACAAGGATTTGGCCTTAGCCATGCGGCTAAATATTCGTCTGGTTAATCAGGTAGATATTAGTTCTTATCGACTGATTGCGCTGCTGGACGCACAACCATCTTTTCTGGGCGACGTGTTAAAATTTATTCAACCCCACATCGTATTTGATCATCATCCACGTGAAGGCCAATGGAAAGCGGCTCTGGAAGATATTCGCCCGAACTATGGCGCATTATCCACTATACTTACAGAATATTTACTTTGCTCCCACGTCAAAGTATCAAAAAATTTGCATACCGCGCTTCTGTATGGCATCAAAACGGATACAGACAATTTTGACCGCGACACTCTTCTTGAAGATATCAGCGCTTACGCCTATCATACCAAATACGGCAATCTCCGGCTCATTCGCCGCATTGAACTAAATCAAACACCGATTAGTTATTTGAAATATTTTGACTTGGCGTTCCATCACATGAATCATTTTCGTGGCCGCAGAATCGGTTTTCTGGGAAATGTTGAAAGCCCTGATGTCTGTGTGCAGGTCGCCGATTTTTATTTACGCCTGATAGGAACTTACTTTGTTGTTGTGGCAGGCATCGTGGACGAAAAGCTGATTATTATATTTCGTGGTGACGGCTACAGACAGGATTGCGGAGAAATTGCCCAAAGTGCCTGTGGCTTAATCGGTCAGGGCGGAGGACATCGCAGCGCCGCTCGCATTGAAATTTCTCTGGAAGTGTTGAAAGAAAAGTTAGCCGGGAATTTGTCGCAGAGCAATGTAGAAGAGTTTCTCTTCGAATGCCTGAGACTATAACTGCTATGAAAAAAACCATTACTCTTTGCTGTTGGTGCTTGCAGTTGCTGAAGTATCTGCAGAAGTCGTTGAGCTTTCGGTCGCTTTTGTTTCCACTTTTGTTTCCGTTGTTTCGGTCTTAGCCGGAGGTTTTTTTCCGGCGTAATCAGTTACATACCATCCCGAACCCTTCAGAGCAAATGACGATAGAGAAACCAGTTTATGTACCTTCCCTTTGCAGTACTTGCAGCTTTTCAGCTCCGGCTCAGTAATTCCCTGAAACGCTTCAAATTGTTTTCCGCATTTCCGGCATTTATATTCATAGATAGGCATATTTAAATCTCCCTGTATTAATTAAACACATCACATATTTTATAACGGCTACTAAAGCAGTCGAGCACAATAGTCAAATCATGATTGCAACCGGACTGCAGAGCATTTCGAGTTAAATCATGAACAATCTTTTCTTCCTGTTCCTTCTCTTCAATAGATGCATCAAAATCCATGTTACCGTTGCCGAAACGCAGGACGTGAATCAATTCATGCACGGCAATATAGAGCATCAACGGGCCTAATTTTATGAAGGAATTAGCCCTATCCACCGCATCCAGAATAATATTGTCCTGCAAACAAACCCTGTAAAAATCAAAGCCATTATTATCTTCTTGGGCAGTACTATCTGGCTTTTCAAACGAATATTTACAAAGATGAGCAAACGCGCCGTCTTTTACTTCATGTTGATTAAGATATGCAAGAGTTTTTACATCATACTTATTTTTGCGCAATTGATCTTCGCTCATTCTAAAATGGCTCGAGACCACCTTCTCGGCATCGCTAAATGCCTTGTTCGTAAGTGGCAACTGCGCTGGATTAAAATAATGCGACATAAAATCCCCACAATAACTATTCACAATTCGCAAGTAATATATGTCTTTAATTAGATAGTGTCAAGGGGGAGCTAACAGGGGAAGGTAACAGAGGAAAATCAACACATAAGCTCCTTTTTTATTGACTTCAATTTTATCTTGACCTACAATTAAGCCACAAAAAAATATCCGGCATAAGAGGAGAAAGGTCATGAAAAGGTTAATGTTTTTTGTCATTGTTTGCGCCACCATCTTCTGCTTGCTTCTCACAGGTTGCGAGCGTCTGAACAGTTTCAAAAAGGAAGGCGATATCCGTATCTCCGGTTTGAAGGACAAAGTTGAGGTCATCCGTGACGAGAAGGGTATGGCCTACATCCATGCTGTGAGTGAAGATGACTTGTTCTGGGCACAGGGGTTTGTGACAGCCCAGGATAGACTTTTCCAAATGGAACTAACGCGGCTTTTCGTGTCCGGCCGCATTTCCGAACTAATGGGCCAGGCAGGACGAGAGTCGGATATCCGCATGCGAACCATTGGTTTTGTCCGTCAGGCTAAAAGACATGAGGCGATCCTGAACGCCGAGACGAAGCGCTTTTTGCAATCTTATCTGGATGGTGTCAATGCATTTATTGCCGGTGGTGAGGGAATGCCGTTGGAATTTAAACTCTCCGGCCTCAAACCCCAACCCTGGACTATTGCTGACTCACTGGCCATCGTCTATTTTATGGGGTGGGGCTCGGCGGCCAACATTAAAGATGAGGTGGTCGCGCAAATGCTGGTGGAAAAACTTGGGCCGGAAAAGGCAGGACAGCTTTTCCCTGTCAATATTAATCCCGATACTGAGAAAACTTGCCAACCATCCACTAAGGCGGGAAATATTCGAAACGCGCAGAAGCGGCATATTGATCTTACGGCCGATAAAACCCTCATGGCCTTTTTGTCCGATCAGGCATCGGGACTGCGTATCGGCAGCAATAACTGGGTTGTCAGCGCCGACCTCTCTCCAAATGGTAAGCCTGTTGTCGTCAACGATCCTCATCTCGATGCCAGGATTTTACCCGGCCACTGGTATCCGGTCGGTCTGATTCTACCCTCCATGAGGGCAATCGGCATAGTAATCCCGGGCGTACCGGGAATGATTGCCGGTCGGACGAATTATATCGCTCTTGGGATGACCAACTCCTATGGCGATGCTCAGGATCTTTCCATTGAAACTATCGATCCGAAAAACCCGGATTGTTATTTGGAGGGCAAAAAGTCCCGTCCCTTCGAATTTGTGAACGAAACGATCAAAATCAAAGATAAAAGTGCCGACGGTGGCTTTCGGGAGGAAAAGATTGTCGTCCGTCTGACGAAAAGAGGACCCATAGTTTCAGGCATTCTCAAGGGGCTCGATACATCCAAGGTTATCAGCCTGCGCTGGTCACCTTTTGAAACCATGGCACCGTCAATTGGATTGGAGCGTATCATGAAAGCCAGGACGGTTGACGAAGTTCGGGAGGGTCTGCGCGATGTCACCACCGTTATGCTGAATTTTGTCTATGCCGATGTCCACGGGCATTACGGCTGGCAGACAACCGGTCGCCTGCCGATTCGTGCACGCGGAAACGGTTTGATCCCGTTTCAAGTCACTGATGATCGCGATGATTGGAAGGGTTGGATACCTTATGAGAAAATGCCTCACGTATCCGATCCCGCAAGAGGTTGGGTAGGAACCTGCAACCACAATGCAGTCCCCTGCGGCTATCCTTTTTATTATACATCCCATACCTCACCATCTTACCGTTACCGTCGTCTGAGCGAATTATTGGATACGGCCGGGAAGAAATCAGCCGAGGATCACTGGCGATTCCAGCGGGACTCCGTCAATCTCATGGCCAGGCAAATTGCCCCGATCATGGCCAAGGCACTAATGAACCATCCGGAAACAAAGGATATGGGAAAAATTCTCAGCAGTTGGAATTACGTGGATGATCCTGATTCGGCAGCTCCAGCCATATTCCAGACAGTGTATCGCCAGTTTTTCTTTGCCGTTTATTCAGATGAACTAGGTGAGCCACTGGCTAAACTCCTCGGTGATAATCTCTACTTCTGGCAGGAGTCTCTCCAAAAGATGGTTCTGGCGGGAGATTCGCCCTGGTTTGACGATATTTCCACGCCAAACGTGAAAGAAACGCGGGATGAACTTTTTTATCGGGCAGGTGGCAAGGCAAGAAGTGAGCTTGCCTCACTATACGGCTCTGACCCGGGAGGGTGGACTTGGGGCCGTATGCACCGCATCACCTTTGTGTCACCAATCCGCCGTGAGGGCTTTGGACGAGATCTTTTGGGAGGTGGCTCTCACGCTATGGGCGGCTCCCAGGAAACCCTCTACCGCGCCAGTTATGATTTTAACAAGCCCTATGACGTGACTGTTTTAGCGTCTCTGCGAATGGTAGCCGATCTGGGCGATCCTGATAAGATCATGGCTGTTCTTCCGGGAGGCGCTTCCGGCCGAATCTTTAATCCCCATTATAAAGACCAAGTCGAGCCCTTTATGAACGGAGAGGTTCTTTACTGGTGGTTTAGTGACAAAGCCATCCGGGAACATGCCAAGACAAAATTGCGCCTTATTCCGCAAGGTATTGATAAGAAGTAATACCAAGTTGCTTTCAAAAAATAACTATGAATTTTTGAAAGCTTACTTGGTATTATACCCGGCAAAGCAACCTTATAATATTTGACAGCGACTTGGTATAAAGTTTTCCGGCGTTTGTTATTTCCTGCCTTATCAATCAAACAGGCCGGATTTCTTAAATGCGACGATAGCCTCCTCGGTGTAACCTATATCCAGAAGGACTTCCCGGTTATGACTCCCGGCGGGAACACCGGCAAATCTATACTGCGGAGGGGTTTGGGAAAACTTTATCGGATTAGCAAACTGGCGGACGATTTTGCCGTCAGGCAAGGGAACATCCACAATCATCTGCCGGGCTTGTGTCTGCGGATCGGCGATAACTTCATTGAGAGTCATAACTGGCTCAATACAGGCATCAATGCCGTCAAAAAAGCCCAACCACTCTTCAAGCGTCTTTGTTTTGAAGAGAATGCAAAGTTCGTTTTTAATCTTGCAGTTATCATCGGGAGCGACTCCCACAGGCATCAAATCGTTGCGACCAATGGCCCTGCAAAATTCGTTGAAAAATACAGCCTCAAGTGCTCCGAAGCTTAAGTGCCGGCCATCGAGCGTTTCGTAAAAATCATAGAGGCAGCCACCGTTTAAAATTGTCTCTTCGCGTGCCGGTTCCGCGCCATCTGCCAGAAAGCCCGCGCCAAACATGGCATTTAGTGCTTGCGCGCCGTCTGTCATGGATACATCCAGATACTGCCCGCAGCCTGTAGCCAGCCGATGGGTAACGGCCGCAAGGATTCCAATGACAGCATTTTGTGCACCACAGGTAACATCGGCAATCTGCGCGCCCGATAAAGTTGGCCCTGTACCTTTTCTTCCGCTGTAGGACATAATTCCCGAGCGTGCCAGGTAATTAATATCGTGACCGGCGCGGTCGCTCAGCGGGCCTGTCTGACCGTAACCGGTAAGTGAACAATAGATAAGGCGCGGATGAATTTGCCTGAGCGACGCATAATCCAGACCGAATTTTTCCATCACGCCGGGACGGAACTGCTCAAGAACAATATCGTACTTCCCGATTAGGCGATGGATGATTTCACAGGCTTTCGGATCTTTCAGGTTAAGGGTTATGGAGCGTTTGGAGCGCCCCAGAGTGGCTGCTGCCGCAGACATTTCCGTGCCGGGAATGATCGGTGGCAGAAATAAGGTTGCGTCAGGACGCGAGCCTGCCAGCACCCGCAACACATCCGCCCCCAGGTCGGCCAGAATCATCGTGGCATAAGGACCGGGCAGGAGAGTTGTAAAATCCAGAATCTTCAGGCCTTGCAGCGCTCCGGGCATAGTATTATTCCTTATCATTAATAGAATTTCTTGCCGATTTTCGCCATGTCCGTGAGTATCTGCGGAGGTTTGAAACGCTTCCCGTAAATTTTCTCCAGCGATTCCAGCGTTCCCATGACGCGAGAGGCGCCGATAGAATCTATATAACGAAACGGTCCTCCTTCAAATGGCGGGAATCCCAAACCGAAAACCGCGCCGATATCCCCGTCGCGCGGGCAGGAAATAATTCCCTCCTGCAAACAAATCAGCGCTTCATTAATCATCATCAGGCTTACCCGCTGCTGGATCAGTTCAGTATCAAACTTTTTGCGGGGCGCACCTCCTAGCAAAGCATACACTTCTTCATTAGGCAGTTTCTGCCCTTTCTTCTTTTTGCCTTCGTAGAGATAAAATCCTTTCTTGTTTTTCTTTCCCTTATAATCCTTCGCGATAAGCTTCGGGAAAGCATCGGAGGACTGCATGCCCCTTGCCGCAAACATTTTTCCCAACTGCTCGCCCACATGCGCGCCGACATCAATGCCTACCTCATCAATGAGGGTAACAGGGCCTACCGGATAACCAAACTGCCGCATCGCCCGGTCAATATCATTTGGGATGGCGCCTTCTTCCAAAAGAAAGATTACCTCGTTGAGCATCGGAGCCAGAATGCGCGTTGTGTAAAAACCGGGGCCATCTTTAACGACGATGCAGGTTTTCCCCTGTGCGATCCCCATATTGAGTGCTGTGGCTGACACCCACGGCGCGGTTTTATCGGTGGTAATAATTTCTAAAAGCGGCATTTTGGGAACAGGGGAGAAGTAGTGCATCCCGATAACATTCTCCGGTCTTTTGCATCCAGCGGCGATATCCGAAATCGGAATGGCCGAGGTATTGGATGCAAAAATGGTGCGCTCGTTTGTGGCGGCCTCCACATCGGCCAGAACGCGCTTTTTCACAGCGAGATCCTCAAAGACGGCCTCCACAACCAGATCGGTATTTTTAAACAGGGAGTAATTCTCACAGGCAACAAGCTTTCCATACTGAACATCGCGGTCAAAGCCGATAATTGTGCCTGATTTAGCCTTCTTCTCCAAGCCTTGCCAAATTTCTTTCATTCCTTTGGCTGCCGCCTCCAGGCTTACATCCTTCATCAGTATGGTATCACAGATAGTTGTGGAAACAGAGGCAATGCCCTGACCCATAAGTCCCGTTCCGATTACTGCCAGTTTTCCCACTTTGCGGGCAAGAGTTTTCTGAGGATTTTTTTTCAGATCGGACATGCCGAAAAACAGGCTCATCAAGGCTTTGGACTGCGAAGTTGTTACCAGCCTGCCGAAAAGTTCTATCTCCTTTTTCAGGCCGGCGGCTTTTCCGTATTTCTGGCCATGCTCAACCGCTTCGATTATGGCATAAGGCGCGGGGTAACAGCCGTAAGTCTGACGTGTAACCATTTTTCTGGCCTGTGAAAATACTATTGCTCTGCCCACAGGATTTGATTCCAGAAGGAAAGTGAAAAAGGAACGCTTGCGCTTTCTTTTGATATTACCGCTCTGTGCCAGTTCCAATGCTTTTTTAACTGCCGTTTCCTTGGCGCCATAGGGGGAAATAAGCTCGTCAATGAGGCCCGCCTTTTTGGCCTTTTTCGCCCGGAGATTACGCGCCGTAAGCAAAAGAGGCAGAGCCGCTGTCAGCCCGATAAGCCTTGGCAACCTTTGTGTGCCGCCGGCAGCGGGCAGTAGCCCAAGTTGTACTTCAGGAAATCCCAGAGAGGTTTTCGGAGAGTTGACGGCCATGCGGTAAGAGCAGACCAGCGCCAGTTCCAGACCACCGCCAAGGCAGTTGCCGGAAATGCAGGCAACCACCGGGATTTTCATATTTTCCAGACTATTGAGGATGGTGTGACCTTTGGTGATATAGGCAATTACTTCCTCCGTGGTTTGCATGCCTTTTAGTTCATCAATATCCGCGCCAACAACAAAGTTGTCTTCTTTGCCGCTGACGATAACAATGCCCTTGATGCTTTTATTCTTACTTATATCATTCAAGTTACCACCCACTTCATTGAGAAACCCCGAAGAAACCTTGTTCACTTTGCCCTCCGGACAATCAATGGTAATAATAGCGATACCTTCTTTTGTTATTTCCACTGTCAGATATTTCATGTTCATCTCCTCTAATGAGACCCAAGCTTCAGAAACAAAGTGCACTGAAGCTTGCAGGTCGAATTATCCCGCAAAGCGCTGTATATGATACCGAACAGCGCGCTTGCGGGATCGTTTTTCAAAAATCACTTCGTGGTTCATACCCGAGACTCAGCATTTTCCAGAATAATGGTGTTGCCTACAGCTCCCGCGCCGCAGCCGGCAACCAGGCCGAACTGAGCATTCTCTTCCCGCATCCGGTTACAACAACTGGCAATCAATCTGCCGCCTGTCGCCCCGAAAGGATGGCCGATGGACAAGGAACCTCCCCGCGTGTTGAGAAGTTCCTGATTGACGGCACCCATTTTACCATTCAGCCCCAGTTTTTCCCGTCCCCATTTTTCTGATTCCATATAATATATGTTAGCAATAATCTGGGCGGCAAAGGCTTCATGGATTTCCAGAACTTTTATATCAGCAAGAGAAATGCCCGCTTTTTTCAAAGCTCGCGCGGCAGAAAATGCTGGGCCGAGTAGCAATTCTTCCCAAGGATCAGACCCTGCCTGAGCATAAGCCTTGATAAACGCCTGCGGTTTCAATCCCAGAGATTTAGCTTTTGATTCCCGCATCAGCAGCACTGCAGATGCGCCATCGGTGAGAAACGAAGAGTTGGCCGCCGTGACTGTTCCGTTGTGGCGATCGAAAGCAGGCCTCACTGAGGCTAGTTTTTCGGCGGTGGCATCCGCGCGTGGCCCGTTATCGTCTATCACTACCTTACCTGTTTGGGGAACGACAATGGGAACTATTTCCTTTTTTAGAAGTCCATTTTTGGTAGCAGCAGTTGCCAACCGATGCGACCTGGCGGCAAAGTCATCCTGCTGACTGCGGGTAATGCCAAGGCGGCTTGCCAGTCTGTCGGCATTGGCGCCCATGGAGAGGCCGGTAGAATATTCAGCAATGGCCGGCTTTTCGACCATAAAAAAATCCGTAAGCTTCATTCCGCGGAAAAGCTTAAGTTTCCCCAGGAGGCCTTTAGGGCGTTTATACATGGTAAGATCAAGCAGAAAGCGACGATAACGCTTGCCTATTTTAATCGCGGGGTCGGACATGGATTCTGTGCCGCCAGCAATGACCGTATCGACTTCACCTGCATTAATCATATCACAGGCGGAGGTAACGGCGATGTTTGACGAAACGCAGGCCGCCGTGCAGGTATGAGCAGGTATCGAGCCGGGAAGCCCCGCGCCCAGCATGATTTCTCTGGCCACATTGGTTGTGGAAATATCGGCCATAACGGTGCCCATGATTACATAGTCAATCATTGATGGTTCGATTCCTGTTCTGACGAGGAGCCCTTTAACAGCAAAGCGGCCCAGCTCCCACGCCATCAGATCATAAAACGCCGTGCCGGAGCGCAAAAATGGCGTCCGGCAGGCATCGATAATGGCTACTCTATCATGATTACTTGCGTTCATGCCTTACCTCTCTTTTTTAGAATTTCCGGTATAACTGTTGCCCGGAGGCTCTTCTTGTTGAATTTGCCTACACTCGTTTTAGGGAGTTCCTTTATAAAGACGATTTCATCAGGAATCCACCATTTGGCGACTTTGTCTTTCAGATAATCCTGTACCTCCTCTTTTGTAATACTGCTTGCCGCGTCAGGCGTTGGTACAACACAGGCCAGCGGGCGTTCCTGCCATTTATCATCGGGCAAAGCGATTACCGCCGCCTCTAAAACCTTGTCAAATCCCATGATGGTGTTTTCCAGATCAATGGAAGAAATCCACTCACCGGCGCTCTTGATGAGGTCTTTAGTCCTGTCCACCAAGGAGATATAACCTTCTTTGCTCATTGTACCGATATCGCCGGTATGAAACCACCCGTCCGGGAAAGTGATGGCGCTTTGTTTAGGATCTTTATAATATTCCGAGGCGATCCATGGCCCGCGCACCAGAATTTCTCCCATTTCTTTACCATCCATGCGTGCCTCTTTGCCTGTATCCGTGTTGATAAGCCTTACATCAAGCCCCGGTATGGGCATTCCCGCTGTAGCCCGAATGTCAATCTTTGCATCAACACTCATTGTTTCCATGTAGCTTTTGGGAATGGACAAGGTGACAACCGGTGATGTTTCCGTGGCGCCGTAACCCTGTGCCAGAATGACTTTGTATTTCTTTTCGAATGATTCGATGAGATGCCGGGGCATGGCAGACCCACCGGAAAACAACTGACGGATTGAAGAAAAGTTATGCGCCCCGCCGCCTTCCAGATAATTGTGAAGCATTATCCAGATGGTTGGCACACCGCAGGAAAAAGAAACTTTCTCATCAGTGATAATTCGGCACAGCGCCGCCATATCCAGGATTTGCCGACCAGGCAGCACCTGTTTCATTCCGCGCATGGTGCAGACAAAAGGTGCTCCCCAGGCATTAGCATGAAACATCGGAACGATATGCAGAGCACAATCTTTTTCCTGAACGCCCATTACTCCGCCCGTGACAAAAGAGTGCAGAACAAGGCCGCGATGACTGTAGACAACTCCTTTGGGATCACCCGTTGTTGCTGAGGTATAGCAGATAAGGCAGGGATCGTTTTCATCTCGGTCAATCGGAAAATCATAGTTCTCCGGGAAATCTTTAATTAGATCGTCATACAGAACAACAGGGGAAAGTGTGGTTTGGGGCATTACTCCGGATTGAGACATAATGACATATTTTTCTACAGTCTTTAGCTGATCTTTAAATGGTTCAATGAGAAAATAGACATCTTCGTCAATAAAAAGGATGCGATCTTCAGCGTGATTAATGATGTAGACCAGATTTTCGGCAGAAAGGCGGATGTTGAGCGTGTGCAGAACTGCCCCCATGCAGGGGACTCCAAAGTAAAGTTCCAGATGACGGTGGTTGTTCAGGGAAAATGAGGCGACCCGATCACCTTTTTTGATTCCCAGGGAGCTCAGGGCGCCCGCAAGCTTACTTGTGCGCTTATACCAATCGGCGTAAGTATAGCGGAAAGTGCCAGTCGCGTACACGGAGACGATCTCCTTGTCCGGATAAAACCTTGCCGCATGCTGCATAAAATTGGTCAATAACAAAGGATAATTCATCATGGCGTAAACCTCCTTGCGCTAAATGGTTTTAGTGCCTAAAGTTATGCTGATGGTTATGCTTATAGCCCCATAAATTTTGCCGCAATCCCCTTCATTACTTCATTAGTTCCTGCGAAAATCCGCGTCACACGGATGTCCCTCCAGGCGCGCGCTATCGAGTACTCCTCACAATATCCGTATCCGCCGTGTAGTTGGAGACACCTATCGGCAACCCGGAAACCCATGTCTGTAGTCCAGTATTTCGCCATGGCCACCTCCACAACGACATTTTTACCTTCGATGTGGTCCATGATCAGTTTGTCGATGAATGTGCGCCCCAGCTTGACCTCAGTTGCCATCTCGACAATTTCAAATTGAACGTGCTGAAACTTGGAGATGGGACGACCAAACGCGTTTCTTTCCTTGCAATACTTGACGGTGAAATCCAATATAAACTCTGCGGCGATCACCGCTCCGATTGCGCAGACCAGACGTTCCTGCTGGAGCTTCATCATGAGCTTGAGAAAGCCGCTGCTCTTATCGCCCAGCCGGTTTTCCTTCGGAATCCGGCAATCGGTAAAATACAGCTCTGCCGTATCCTGGCTGTGCCATCCGATTTTTTTGATCTGTCTTCCTTTTTCAAAACCGGGAGTGCCTGCCTCGACAAGATAGAGGTCAACTGCCTGATGCTGCTTTTGCACAGAAGGGTCACGCGCGGCAACGATGACCAGATCGCAGTTGATGCCGTTGCTGATAAAAGTCTTCTGGCCGTTGAGGATAATTTGATCGCCATCTTCTACAGCCGTTGTTTTCATTGCCGCCAAATCACTGCCGGCATTGGGCTCTGTCATGGCCACCGCTGTAATGATGTCGCCTGAAACACAGCCGGGTAAGTATTTACGCTTCTGATCCTCTGAGGCAAACGCGGAAATATACGGGACGCAAATATCGCTGTGCAGGGATGCGGCAAGCCCGGAGAAGTTGCTTTTGACAAGCTCTTCACAGACGATGACGGAATAAAGAAAGTCGCCTCCGACTCCGCCGTACTGCTCGGGAATATCCGTGCACAGAAATCCCTGTTCACCAAGTTTCTTCCAGGCGCTTCGGGGAACAATGCCCGCCTCTTCCCACTCTTCTATATGGGGAACTATTTCTTTGTCGAGAAATTTCCGGAGACTCTCCCGGAAGATATTATGCTCTGCTGTGTAGTTAATGATGTTCATACGCTCCTTCCTCCTTCACTTTCAGGCATTAAAGCCTGTTTTTCATTCCGGACTCAGAGAAACCACATTTTTCATTTTGATGTTGAACATGATCAAGGGAATCAAACGGACCTCGGACGCTAAAACCTTTTGCAATAAGAAGTTCTGGTAAATCATTTTTTATCGACTTATCCAGATTGGTGAATTGCGGGTAGGCAAACCAAAGCATTTTCTCGTCGCTGGTTTTGTATGTGAGATTTGCTATTGCAAAGGTTACCACAGCCGATCCGGTAGAACTTTGAACAACCGGCGGATAATCAAATGTCGCCGCGTATTTAACAATCTCTGCTTGTTGTGCAGAGGCATTAACGCAACTAGCCAAACTAAAAAACAACAATAATACCAGTATTTTTTTCATTTTTTCCCCTTTGTTGCTTAGACTGCGCTTTCTGCTCAGCTTTTGAGTTAAGGAGAAACAAGCTTTAAGGAACTGATGTCCACTGATCCGAGATCTCGGACATTTGTTTTGAAATTTTTAATACCCAGAGATACTTCTTTGACTTTGTCAGGGGATGTTACAATGCAGCAGGTTTTGGAGGAAAGTTTGCCTATATCCTCCGACAGAAAATCAAAAAAACCTGTGATCATAGCTTCCACAGTTCCCGCGGTAGAAAGGTTAGAACGATCCGCTCCCGGCAGCTCAAAAGAAAAATTATTTATCAACATTGTGTCAACTGCTCGGGCAATGTGGTGGGATGCCGTGTAAATTTTATCGTAGTTTGTATCGTAAAGTTTTCCCAGACCAAAAAGAAAGATAATTTCCGTGCCGATGCGTCGAGGAAAAGCTATAAGAATCTTTTCCATGAAGTCGCCTGTAATTCTTCCTTGCTTAATTTCTCTTGAAATCATTCCATTAAGACGCCAATCAATGAATCCGCAAATTCCACTTGGCGGTTTTTCATCGGAAAAAATACCCAATACCAAGCACTTATGTTTTGGCAGATCGGGTGCTTCTGTTGATAGGTGTATCTGCATTTTTCTTCTTCAGCTTTAAATTAAGGGCATCTAATATTCCGTTAATAAATGATCCGGAATTCTCCGCCCCGAAAGTTTTACCCAGATCTATTGCTTCATTCATGGTGACTTTAGATGGAATATCGTCACAGTAAAGCAATTCAAATACCGCCAGCCGTAAAATACTTATATCCACCTTGGACATCCTACTAAGCGACCAATTATCCGAGCTACTCTCAATAAGAGAGTCAAGCTCTTCTCTGTGACCCCATGTCCCTTCGATCAATAAAGCGGCAAACTCCTTATCCGCTTTCGGAGCGACAAAATTGCCCCAAAAAAGCTCCATCGCTTTTTCTACATCAAGGGTCACAAAATTAAGACTGTAAAGAACCTGTAAGGCAACTTCCCTTGCCCTTCTCCGCGCTTGCATTTAGTCCTCAAATCCAACAACACCGCATCACAGCAGTATATTACGCCTTTGCGTTAAATCTTTTTAAATAAATCAACCATTTCAATTGCCGACATTGCAGCATCAGCACCTTTATTGCCTGATTTTGTTCCCGCCCGCTCAATTGCCTGTTCAATTGTATCTGTCGTCAGCACGCCATAAATGACCGGAATCTCCGCTTCCATACCTACGCTTGCTATACCCTTTGTAACTTCTGCGCTGATATATTCAAAATGAGGCGTTGCGCCGCGAATGACAGCACCCAGACAAATCACGGCATCAAATCGAGCGCTTTTTGCCAGTTTCTTTGCCGTCAAAGGCAGCTCAAACGCGCCTGGTACTTTATAAATCTGGATGTCTTTTTCATCGGCTCCTGCTCGAATCAGGGTATCTATCGCTCCTTCAATTAACCTGCCGCTGATAAAATCATTAAAACGGCTGGCGACAATACCAAACTTCATCCCCTTGGCAACAATTTTTCCTTCGACAATTTTCGGCATGATTAATTACCTCTTGAAGTATTATATTTTATTTATCCGCAAAAAAGTAGATATTTTTACGTTTTCTATATTTTTAAAAGATGCCCCATCTTGTCTTGCTTGGTCTTCATGTATCTTATGTTGTTTTCATTAGGGCTTATTTCTATAGAAACACGCTTGGTGATTTCTATTCCATAGCCTTCCAGACCGACAATCTTTTTGGGATTATTAGTTAAAAGTCGCATTTTGTGGACACCCAAATCAGCCAGAATCTGAGCGCCGATACCATAATCTCTTAAGTCCGCCTTGAAGCCTAAAGCGATATTGGCCTCTACTGTATCCTGCCCTTCTTCCTGCAAAGCGTAAGCCCTGATCTTATTGACCAGACCAATGCCGCGACCTTCCTGCCGCATATAGACAATGACGCCTTTTCCTTCCGCTGCGACCATTTGCATGGCGCTATGCAACTGATCGCCGCAATCACATTTCTGCGAGGCGAAGATATCGCCTGTCAGACATTCCGAGTGAACACGCACCAGAACATCATCTTCTTTTTTAATGTCGCCTTTAACCAGGGCGATGTGCTGCATGTCGTCAACGTCATTTTCATAAATAATAATTTTAAATTCCCCACCATAACCTGTGGGAATATTCGTTTCAGCCAAACGCCGGATAAGCGATTCATTCTGCATGCGGTAATCAATAAGATCCGCGATGGTGGCGATCTTTAAATTATGTGCCTTCGCAAATATTTCCAAATCAGGCATTCTGGCCATGGTGCCATCTTCATTCATGATTTCACAGATAACGCCTGAAGGTGTCAACCCTGCCAGACGGCATAAATCAACCGAACCTTCGGTCTGACCGGTGCGCACAAGCACTCCGCCTTTGCGGGCGATGATCGGGAAAACATGCCCCGGACTGACTAAATCTTCGGCTTTGGCGGAAGGCCCAACTGCCGCTTGAATTGTTGTTGCCCGATCCGCCGCCGATATGCCTGTGGTAACACCGATTTTAGCTTCGATAGAAACGGTGAACGCCGTGCCGAAGCGAGTCTTGTTGTCTTTAACCATCGGCTGCAGATTAAGCTTATGAGCAAATTCCTCATTGATGGTCAGACATATCAATCCCCGGCCAAGGCGTGCCATGAAATTGATGGCGTCCGGCGTGACAAACTGCGCGGCCATGAACAGATCGCCTTCATTTTCCCGGTCCTCGTCATCAACAAGAATTACCATTTTTCCGTTACGAATATCTTCGATTGCTTCCTGAATTGTACTGATTGCCATTATATCTACCTTGCTATTTTATAAAACCATGTTCCGTTAGGAAATCTTTATCTATTCCCCGCGAAGAATGCAATAACTTTTCCACATACTTTCCTAAAACATCCGTTTCAATATTTACCAGATCACCTTCTTTTTTCGCAAGCAAAGTGGTATTTGCCGCCGTATGTGGTATGATATTAACATAAAATCTACCTTTTTCAAGCTTGTTTACCGTAAGACTTATACCATCAATGGCGACTGACCCTTTTTCCACAATCTGCCGCGATAGTTGATCATTTACTTCCACAGCTAAAATGACCGAGCCGGATTTTTGCGACTTGGAAAGAATTCTGCCTTTGTCATCCACATGACCCAAAACAAAATGCCCGCCTATAAAACCGCCGACATGAATTGATTTTTCCAGATTAATTTTGTCTCCCGCGTGCAGAAGGCCAAGAGTTGTTTTGGCGATAGTTTCTGCGGAAACATCGGCGGAAAAGGTTTTTTCTTTCTTTGCGGTAACAGTCAGGCAGGCACCGTTCACCGCGATGCTATCGCCAATGGATACGTCTTTTAAATCAATTGCCGCTTCAATTTCTATAACGGCATCGGCTCCCTTTGCCGTCAGGCGCTTCACATTTCCCAATCCTTCGATAATTCCGGTGAACATAAATTATTTCTTACCTTTACTTAACAAATCTTTGAGTTCTGCCATAAATTCTCCGACATCGCGAAACTGGCGGTAAACCGAGGCAAACCGGACATAGGCAACGCCGTCGAGTGCCTTGAGCTCCGCCATAACCTTTTCCCCGATGACGCTGGAGGTAATTTCTGCTTGAAATACCTGACATGCCTGCTCCACGTCCTCAACAATTTTTTCCATTGATTCCATGCTGATGGGACGTTTCTCACAAGCTGTCATTACTCCGTTGCGAATTTTCATACGGTCAAAAGGCTCGCGGCGTCCATCCTTTTTTACCACCATGGGCATAATATCTTCGACAAACTCATAAGTGGTAAATCGTTTAGAGCAGCCTAAACATTCACGGCGGCGGCGAATGGCCTTCCCGTCCTTACTTATTCGCGAATCAATAACCTTGTTTTCAGCGTTGCCACAAAACGGACATTTCATGATGTTTTTCTGCCTAAGTTTTCTGCGTATTATACTTGCACTACGCTGATTCCTGCTTCTTCCAGCATTTGAGCGGCCAAGGGATCACTATATCCATCGCGGATAACAACGCGAACAATGCCGGCATTGATAATCATTTTTGCGCAAATAACACATGGCTGATTGGTGCAATAAAGGGTTGATCCTTTGGTAATAACTCCATGGAGGGCGGCTTGAATGATCACATTTTGCTCCGCGTGCAAGCCCCGGCACAACTCATGGCGTTCACCGGAGGGAACCTTGAGTTGATCGCGTAAACAACCGATGTCCAGGCAATGCTTTAGTTTTGAGGGCGCGCCGTTATAACCTGTGGCAAGAATCCGCCGATCGCGCACCAAGCCTGCTCCCACTGAACGACGGAGGCAAGTACTGCGCCTTGATACGACTTCTACAATATCGAGAAAATAATTATCCCAATCGGGACGATCATTAACTTTCGTGTCGGAATCTTTTGTTGTAGATTTTTTCCCCGTCATATTTTGCAGATTATCAAGCCTTATTTTTGCCGATTGTGCGGGTCTAGACAACTTTTATTCTCTGGGCATAAAGTGGGAATTGGGCACAAAGATTTTTGACCTTTTCGGCCACAGCTTTAATTTTACTGTCATCATTAATATTGCTGATAACATCAGCGATATAGGTGGCGATCAGACGCATCTCTTTTTCTTTCATGCCCCGCGTTGTTAGTGCCGGAGTACCGATTCTGATCCCGCTTGTGATCTGCGGCCCCTGCGTGTCAAAGGGAATGCCGTTTTTATTTACGGTAATCGCGGCAAGGTCGAGCGCTTCCTGCGCGTCTTTTCCGCTTACACCTTTTGCGGTTAAATCAACCAGCATCAGATGATTGTCCGTGCCGCCGGAAACAAGACGGAAGCCTTGATTTTTCAGCTCATCGGCCATTGCCTGCGCGTTTTTCAGAATCTGGGTTTGATACTGCTTGAATTCGGGCAACAGGGCTTCTTTAAAAGCGACGGCTTTGGCCGCGATAATGTGCATTAAAGGCCCTCCCTGCATTCCGGGGAAAACCCTGCTGTTCAATGTTTTGGCGTAAGCTTCTTTGCACATGATTAGTCCGCCGCGCGGCCCGCGTAAAGTCTTATGTGTTGTGGATGTGACATACTCGCAGACGGGAACAGGCGATGGATGCAGGCCTGTAGCGACAAGGCCGGCTACATGGGCGATATCGGCCATAATGACAGCGCCTACTTCATCGGCAATACGGCGGAAACGGTTAAAATCAAGAAGACGCGGATAAGCACTTGCGCCGACAACAATCATTTTGGGTTTATGTTCCTTAGCCAATTTTTCCACTTCATCAAAATCAATGGTTTCTGTGTCTTTGCTTACACCATAAGAGACTATTTTATAAAGCTTACCCGAAAAGTTGGCCGGACTTCCATGAGTCAGATGCCCGCCGTGAGATAGATTCATTCCTAAAATTGTATCGCCGGGCTGCACTGCAGCAAAATAGACGGCCATATTTGCTTGCGACCCGGAATGGGGCTGGACATTGACATGATCCGCGCCAAAAAGCTGCTTACAACGATCAATTGCCAGATTTTCCGCAATATCCACAAATTCGCAGCCGCCGTAGTAGCGCTTGCCGGGATAACCTTCAGCGTATTTGTTTGTCATAATCGAGCCCTGCGCAGCAAGGACTGCTTCACTGACAAAATTTTCAGACGCGATCAACTCCAGTTTCCCCGCCTGCCGGCGTGTTTCCAGATCGATTGCGTGGGCAACTTCCGGATCAGCTTTTTCCAAAAAAGACATTAACTATGCTTCCTCCTGATGTAGTTTTAATCTCGGTATTTCTTTAATATTAAAACGGCATTAACGCCGCCAAAACCGAAGCTATTCGACATGGCAGTGTTTATTTCTTTGTGCCTGGCGACTTTCGGGACGAAATCGAGATCACATTCATCATCCGGATCGTCCAGATTAACAGTCGGCGGGATGATTCCATGCTGAAGTGCCAAAATCGAAAATATCGCCTCGACAGCGCCGGTTCCACCCAGCATGTGGCCGGTCATGGATTTTGTTGAACTGACAAGCAGTTTATAGGCATGTTCGCCAAAAAGGGTTTTAATTGCCTGGGCTTCGTATAAATCGTTGAGCGGCGTTGATGTACCGTGAGCGTTGATATAGTCAATATCGGTTGGGTTCATCCCGGCATCTTTAAGCGCGGCTTTCATGCTGCGGATAGCGCCTTCATGGCCGGGGGGCGGTGCGGCAAGATGGAAGGCATCCGATGAACAGCCATAGCCGGCGATTTCGCCGTAAATTCGCGCGCCTCTTTTGAGGGCAAAGGATAATTCTTCCAGGATCAGTACGCCGCATCCTTCAGCAATGACAAAGCCATTGCGCCCTTTGTCAAACGGTCGGCTGGCTCTCTGGGGATCATCATTGCTGGTGGAAAGTGCCTTCATCGCGGCAAACCCGCCAACTGCAAGTTGTGTAATGGCCGCTTCGACGCCACCGGTGATCATGGCATCCGCGTCCCCATAAACTATCGTCTTGTAGGCATCGCCTATGGCTGATGTCCCTGAAGCGCAGGCGGTGACGGCACAATTGATGGGGCCTTTGGCGCCAAAACGAATGGAGACATGTCCGGAACCAAGATTGGCAAGGATTGCGGGAACGGAGAAAGGTGATATTCTGCGGGGGCCGGATTTGTATAGCGTCTCTATTTCGTGTTCTAAAGTTGCAAGCCCGCCGATAGCTGATCCGATGATGACGCCAACACGCTCGGCAATTTCCTTGCTAATCGTTAAGCCTGCATCCTCCATGGCCATAGAGGCTGCCGCCAGAGAGTAAATGGCAAAGTTATCATACCGCCTTACTTCTTTTTTATCGACGAATTGCAGCGGGTCAAAATTTTTAATTTCACCGGCGATTCGGGAATTGAAAGCGGAACTGTCAAACTTGGTAATCGCCGTAATGCCTGATTTTCCGGCAATCGCACCCTCCCAAGATTCTGCAACGGTATTACCCAGAGGCGTTAACGCGCCCATGCCTGTTACGACAACACGCCTTTTCATTGGTTTCAATCCTGATTTATGAACTAATTGATTCCCTTTTTTGTCAGGAATTCAATAACGTCTTTGATTGTGCGAATCTTCTCAAGTTCTTCGTCCGCTATCTCCACACCAAAAGCTTCTTCCATTTCCATAATTAATTCAACGAGATCAAGCGAATCCGCTCCTAAATCGTCAATAAAAGAAGCCTCCAAAACGCATTCTTCTTTTGTAACATCGAGTTGTTCCATTACAAGTTTTATAACTTTTTCTTCTAACGACATGTAAAATCCTCCTCTATATCTATTGGTACCTTGAATTTAATTAAGCTTATTCTTTAGCGGCTTTTTCCGTTGATACAATTTCTCTGCCTTTATAAGTGCCGCATGTAGGGCAGACACGATGAGGCAATTTTGGCTCATTACATTGCGGGCATAAAGATAAAGATGGCGGCGTCAAAAAATCATGTGCCCTTCTTGTATTTCTTCTGGTTTTTGAATGTCTCTTTGTTGGATTTGGCATAATTATCCTTCTTTAATTTAATTTTTTACTATAAAATTTTTTAATACAGCCATTTTGCTATTTACAGCGGCTAAATGACAATTGCAGGAAGAATTATTTAAATTCATCCCGCAGTGCGGGCACAACCCTTTGCAATCTTCTGTGCAAAGTTTTTTAATCGGTATCTGCAAAAGTATCTGTTCACAGATTATCGATGTAAAATCTATAAATTCTCCCGAATAATGGCTTATTTCCAGTTCTTCCGCGGTTAGTTCCACATCTTCTCTTGTTTCAGCTTTAGCCGGAACCAAGGTATAAGCAAAGTTTCCGCCGATAGGAACGCTGATGTCTTCCAGACAGCGACTGCAATCACTTTCAATAATTGCAGAAAGTTCACCTTTAATAAAAACAGTAGTAGACGTTTTTGTAATTCGACAATCAAAATCAACTTTGCGCAGTGTAAAATCAATGTCGGTAATATCAGTTATGAGTTTATTAAAACGCGCGCCATCTTCAGAAACTACGTAGTTTAGTCCTTCTTCAGGAATAATTTCCACATTAATTTTCAAAGAATCCGGCATCAAATCTTTACTGCCCCAGCAAAAATACGCAATCCACGCTGCGCTAAGTTCGTGAGTAAATTATAAATTCTTTTTCTTGTCAAGTATAATTTGCGGTTTTTGGGGAAATGCGGCTTGACAAATGCGCTCGCGCAGCCTTATAAAGCTGAAAAAACTAGGAAAATATGATGACAACTGAAATTAGGACACGATTTGCGCCATCTCCAACCGGCTTCCTTCACATTGGCGGAGCCAGAACAGCTCTTTTTAGCTGGCTTTATGCCCGTCACTCCGGCGGGAAATTTGTTTTGAGAATTGAAGATACCGATCAGGAGCGTTCAACTGACGAATCTACAAAGGCAATCCTTGATGCCATGTCCTGGCTTGGCCTGAACTGGGATGAAGGGCCGTACTTTCAGGCGCAAAGAGTAGATCTGCACCGGCAGATGGTGCAAAAGCTCATTGATGAGGGTAAAGCCTATTTCTGCACTTGCACATCCGAAGAGCTGGAGGCCAAAAGAAAACAAGCGCTGGCAACCGGCAGAAAACCGAAATATGACGGCACCTGCCGCGATAAAAAATTAAGTAAATCAGCGGGAAGTGTTGTGCGATTTCGCGGCGCGCAAACAGGCGCGACAGTTGTAGAAGATTTAATCAAAGGGAATATCAGTTTCAATAATGATGAACTCGATGATCTGATTATAGAACGCGGCGATGGTTATCCGACCTACAACTTTGCTGTGGTTATCGATGACGCGATGATGAAAATAACCCATGTGATTCGCGGCGATGACCATGTGAACAACACCCCCCGCCAGATTTTGATGTATCAAGCACTGGGCTTTGATGTTCCCAAATTTGCCCACGTCCCGATGATTCTCGGTGCCGATAAAGCACGGCTTAGCAAAAGGCATGGCGCGACTTCGGTCATGGCTTATAAGGAAATGGGATTTTTACCGGAATCGTTGATCAATTATCTGGTGCGGCTTGGTTGGGCTCATGGGGATCAGGAGATTTTTTCTTTGCCGGAACTGGTGAGTTTGTTTTCTCTGGAATCAGTGGGCAAATCACCAGCGGTTTTCAATCCGGAGAAGTTGCTGTGGCTCAATGCTCATTATATAAAGGAAGCAAAACCTGAGATTATCTACGAGGAAATGAAACCTTTATGGCCGGCGAGCGTCAACAAAGACGATGCTGATTTTGTGCGCAAGGTTATCGCTGATCTGCAACCACGTTCAAAAACCTTAGTTGAACTGGCCGCAACCGCCGGTTTTTACTTTACTCAAAAAGTTCAGTATGAAGAGGAGGCCGCCCGGAAGTTTCTGACGCCGGAAATCGCTTCCCACTTAGCAGCAATAGTAGCGGGACTTTCCTCACTGCAAAACTTCAGTAAAGAAGGAATTGAGCAATATTTGCAGACGTTTGTTCAAGAGCGGGAGATTAAACTGAAGATTATTGCTCAGCCACTGCGCGTTGCCCTCACCGGCAAAACCGTCAGCCCTGGTATTGATGAAGTCATGGTTACCTTAGGCAAGGATCGGGTAATTAAGAGGATCCAAGAAGCCCAGTCTTATATTAGTGAAACTCCAATGCCGAAAGCGTAATAACCTAAAGGTCACACGAGGTCATCTGCGACGCAGCGGAATTGGTAAGTTAATGAGACCCAAGTTTCAGAAACGAAGTGCACGGAAACTTGCAGGTCGAATTATCCCGCAAAGCGGAGGGTATAAAACCCAGCATCTTGCTTTGCGGTTCATACCCGTGATCGAGGCAGGCAGTTAATTTCCCGTCTGATCAGCAATGGATTATAGACAGCCATAATTTAGTCTTGACTTTTATAATCGGATTGAATAGATACTCAACATCCAATGCTTTTCGGGGATCGTCAATCGGCAGGGCAATGAGTGCCGCCCAAATTCGATCCCTGATCTTTTATCCACGGTCCCATCGTCTAGTGGTTAGGACGCTGGCCTCTCACGCCGGAGACCGGGGTTCAACTCCCCGTGGGACTACCAGTTAAAACAGCCGCTTATTGTCTGCGTGTTTTTTCTGATCTGCCTAAAAGCTTCAATCCAACAAAAACCTTGAGCATCAAATATGATGTGGCTATTTTTTTGTTTTGACGATTAGTGCTCCCTCGGAAAATTCCGCAGGCTTTTGGGTTGCCCCTGACGAAACTTCTTTGATTTTAATGCTCCTTGTTTTAATGCCGATATCCTGCGGCTTGGTTTTTACAGCATAGACGCTGCCTTCTTGTTTAAGCTTTATATCTCCCAGTTCAGCAACACTGGCATAGATCATAATGCTTTCTTCTCCAAAGGGCGGGTTCACTTCCAGTTCAAATTTATCCTTCCCGGACGGAATTTCATAAACCGTACCGCCCTGAAAGTAATTATCCTGCCGGTAAGGATTGGGCAATATCTGAATTTCGTTATTCCCGGCATCCCGATAGATCACTCGGGCAAAGAATGGTTTATTGCCCTGGAGATAAATCTTCATTTTCTCACCTTCACTGTAGGCTGCCTTATCCGACCAGACTTTCACCGTAAGCGGCAAAGTCGGGTCATCCGGTGCTGTATCGTTTACCTTCTTCATTACCTTTTCATTAGGAATGACATCAGCCTTGATCTTGACCTTGTAGCAATCACCCTGCGCCGGATCTTTATACCAACCTTTCCCCATTTCTTCGATCACCTCAACCCTGGCATCGGCATAAGCTGTGACAAGATCTTTCTTAAGCTCAAAGTCCTGTACTTCGGTTGAAGTAGACACGTAGGTTTGGACCTGCTCGATGGCGTTTCTCTTGGCATCGGTCATGGCCAAAGTTTCAGTTTGCTTGCGCGTTTTGTCATCTCCCAGACAGGCAGTGCCTTCCGCTATTTTAATCGCGGATTGCGCGGCGTAAAGCTGCGCGGCCATACAAAAACTAACGATAAGAAAAAATATTATTTTACGCATATAACCTCCATCTATAGTTTATTGTTTCGCTAATACTGAACCCGTAAAATACATCAGGCTGTCATTCCCGCGCAGGCGGGAATCCAGGGATTTAAGTATGTTATGGATTCCCGCCTGCGAGATGATCTTTAGGTTACGAAGGCGGGAATGACAAAAAAAACAAAAGAGACTTTTTACCGGCCCATCATACTTCAACTGCCAATAAATGGCAAATATATGTTTTAGATTGCCACACACTGTCGTACGTCCGCAATGACCAAAAGTAAGGCATGCAAATTTCCCATAGCGCCCTTGATTGACCACGCGGGAAATGATACCAAGTAGCTATCAAATATTAAAAGGTTGATTTACCGGGCATAATACCAAGTAAGATTTCAAAAATTCATATTTTAATGTTTAAAGCAACTTGGTATGATATGTCATTTCCATGAAAAAAACTCTTGTCCAAATCTATGAGGTGCAGAAACCAGCAGAGGCAGATGCTCTCATCGCTATAGGTGTTGATCACATTGGCAGTGTCCTGTTATCGAGAAATTCCTGGAAAGTTCCGACCATCAGGAAAACCGTTCAGATAATTCAGCAGGCGGGTGCAAAAAGTGGCTTGATCCCGCTTTTTAGCGATGCGCCTGCTATTTTTCAGGCACTGGATTACTATCGGCCTGATTTTGTCCATTTCTGTGAGGCAATCTCAATATTTCCCGAGAATAAAGCAACAACTCTGCGGGAAATTGACGCTTTGATTGCTCTTCAGGCAGAGCTCAAAAATAGATTCCCGCAGATTAAAATTATGCGGTCACTATCAGTGCCACAGGCAGGCGCAGCAGGGGAAAGCGAGGTTTTAAACAATATTATTTCTTTTACCAAACTATTGTCCCCATTTAGTGACTTTTTCCTCATTGATACGATAATTGGCAATCAGGGTGTCGTTCAGGATCAGCCAGTGGCGGGTTATGTCGGCATTACCGGAGAGGTTTGCGATTGGAAAATGGCCGGGGAGATCATTAAACAAAGCCCTATCCCCGTAATTCTGGCCGGTGGTCTTTCGGACGAAAATGTCTTTGATGCAATCGTTAATCTGCAACCGGCAGGGGTGGACAGTTGTACCAAAACCAACGCAGTCGATAAAGAAGGCAGGCCTGTCCGCTTTCAAAAAGACCTCAAAAAGGTCAAGCGCATGGTGGAAGAAGCAAGAAGAGCAGATGCCGCCTTGGCGGGAGCTTTAAAAAATTCATAGTTTATTTTTTGAAAGCAACTTGGTATTATTATCTTCTATAAAAACAAAAAGAGTGATAAGGTACGCCCATTAGAGTCAGATAGGGTTTCTTATGGCGTTTAATATAAAATATATTCAGGTGATCAGAGATAAAGGACTTTTACTTTTCTTATTGCTCATTTTTTCAGGTGTCCTTACATCATGCTCACTGAAAGCCTTTTATGTGTCTCCGGAAGAAACATGGGAATATCCGGGGGGCTCTTCCCCTCCGATGTCTATGGTTTTTCATTCCGATGGCAGACTTACTTTTGTCGGCGGTTTTGATAGTTTTCATCCGGCAACATGGCATTTTGATCAGCACAGACATCAATTGCAGATAAAAGTATCCAACTATGACAAATCTCCGACAGGATGCGAGACTTCATCCGCGGAGGAATCATCTTGTTTGCTTTATAATCCGAAAACAGACTCATTTGAATGCAAACTCACCCAAAAGACTAAAAGCATCACCTTCCTGGGCTGGAATTTTTTCCGGAAATAGCCGGTTTATTGTTTGAACAGATCGAGCGGTTCAATATAGGCCGGATCTTCATTTTCCATGGCGGCAATGATGTGTTTATGGAAACGCTTTTTCATTTCGCCGAAAATTGACCTGCCTTTTTTGAAGGTCTTGGCAAAAGCCAGGGAATCCTCCATTAGTGCCACAGCATTGTCGCTTGCTTTATGGATAACGTGATGCTTCTCCAACTCTGCCGCATTATAGCGCTGTCCTGTCAGTGTCGCTTCAACCAGTTTGTAATAGGGAAATGTCTTCTTCATCATTTCCTGCATTGATGGAAGAAACGGAATGTTGAGATCAACTTCGGGGAAAAAGAAATACCCGCGGTCGGCTTTCATTAAACGAAAATCGCAGCAGCAGGCCAGGATGCTTCCATTACCGGCGGTGTGTCCGTTGAGAGCACCGATGACGGGCATGGGCAAAAGCAACATCGCCTTGAAAACTTTATTCATGTCGTACATGAATTGTTTGATCGAGTCGAATTCTTTGTTGGTAAATGCCGGAAAGATCCATGATACGTCAATACCCTGCGACCAGCTTTTTTCATCACTGGATGTCAGAATGATGGAATAGACGGATGTGTCTTTTTCCACTTCCTCCAAAGCTGCAATCATGGCTTTGGCAAAAGCGGGATTATGGCGGTTTTCGCCGTTGTTCATGCTGATAATAGCTACTGTTTCATCTTTTTTCCAGCTGACAATGGACATAAAATTTGTTCCTCCTCCGAAGCGTTAATGATTAAACTATATTAATATCTGCTTTCATGTCAAGGGAAACTAACCGCATAATTATAATTTGACATCTTCAACGCCAAAAGCATATATTCTTACGACCTGATGAGGAGGGGCTATGCAACATAAATCGGATTCTTATGCAAAAATAAAAATTGGCGTGCTTTATGGCGGAAGGTCGGGCGAACACAGCGTTTCTCTTTGTTCCGCTGCATCAGTTGTTTCCGCACTGGATCAAAACAAGTATGAAGTTATAGCCATAGGGATTGACCGTGATGGCCGCTGGTATGTTCAGGATAAGCCGGAAATTGTTCCGCATAAAGATTTTGGCCGTATTCTCTCCTTAAAAAAACGAGGGAGATGGCTGGTTAATCATTTTGAGCAGGGAAACAAGCTGCACATCTACAATATTGAAAACAAGAATGAAGAAGCAATAATTGATGTCATCTTCCCTGTTTTGCATGGGACCTATGGCGAAGATGGTACATTGCAGGGGTTGCTGGAGCTGGCGATGGTCCCATATATCGGAGCGGATGTAGCCGGCTCAGCCGTGGGAATGGATAAAGATATCGCCAAGAGATTACTTAAAGAATCTGGTATTCCCGTTGTGCCATCTATCACCATCAGTAAACATGAGTGGCAGGAAAAGTCAGAAATTATTATTGAGGATGCTATAAGTAAACTCGGGAAATCGCTTTTTGTCAAACCATTGTGTACCGGTTCTTCGGTGGGAGTGAAAAAGGTCAAGACAAAAGAATTGCTGCCGGAAGCAATTGATTTCGCCTTTCAATTCGATACCCGCATCATGATCGAAAAGGCAATTGATTGCCGGGAAATTGAATGCGCTGTTTTGGGTAATGAAAACCCGGCAGCGTCCATACTGGGTGAAATACTTCCTAATCAGGATAATCATGAATTCTATTCCTATGAAGCCAAATATATTGATCCGAATGGCGCAACGATGAAAATACCCGCTGATGTCGGTGGAAATCGTGCCGATCTCATCCGCCAAACGGCTGTTCAAGGTTACATCGCCCTGGGCTGCAGCTCTCTTGCCAGAGTGGATTTCTTTTTGGATAGGAAAACCAACGAATTTTATCTAAACGAAATAAATACGCTCCCCGGCTTTACCAGTATCAGTATGTACCCTAAGCTATGGGAAGCCACAGGTCTGAAATACAGCGATCTGCTGGATAAGCTGATTGCCCTGGCGCTGGCGCGTCATCGGAATAAAATGGAAATTAAAACGGATTGCGATACCAAGTAATTAATTATTCAAAAACCGGGATTACTACTAATTTGAATACCCGGTCAGGATTCTTGGTAAAGACGATCATGAACGGCACTTGACCCATAGGTGGAATCCTGGCTTCCGAAAGATTGCTGGCCGGAGCGATAGAAAGTGCCGAGAAGATTTTATCTTCGTCGAGTTTCTCCAGTTTATCATCGGTAAGAACATTGCCCGCAAGTGATGCCTGAGAGGTTAAAAGTAATAATCCTTCCGCGTCATAAAGTTCTCCTAATAATTTAACTTTGGATATGCCTGCGGTTGTCTTGTTTTTAACTATACCCTCAATAACTCTAATATTCCTTCCCAGGGAGGGATTCCTTATGAAACGCTGCTGTACGTCAATGAATTCGATCTTGCCTGTATCCTGACTTTTTTGCTTCTTCTCGACAGTTAATACTTTATCGGCATAGGGAATATTAAAGGCAATCCACTGCCGCGCCTGATTTTTTTTCTCCGGGTAGAACCATAAAAAACCAGTGGCCATCAAGAAAAGAATTAGTAAAACAATAATCAGAGCAATCCAGGTGATCTTATGGCTGTGAATGTCTTCTGGTTCAAATTCCTTCGTTTCTTCATTACTATTTTCATCAAGGCTTTTCGCGATTTCCATCCAATTTTGTTTTGGGTTGCTTTGCGGATTTTTGGTGTACGTATTATCCAGTACAAAAGGGGTTTTCTCCCATTTTCCCATGCTGATTGTATCATCCGGGAATTCATTCTTAAATTGAATATCAGATTGTAAATCCCGCGGCATGGGCATCTCAGGCGAAGACTCTTTTGCCACGACCGGACGGACTTCCCCCCCTGGTATTGAGGATAAAAAAAGATCCAGTTCCTGTTTTTCACTATTTAAATCAAATAAATCATTTCCCCCGTCGATCTGAGCTACCCATTCCCAATAGTTTTTAATATCCTCCAGAAGAAGGCCGCGTTTATTTTCATCGGTCATATCTTTAGACAGAATGACATCTTCCAGACTATTATAAACGGTAAAGAGCAATGTAATTGCGGCATGATTGGAATCTATCCTTTTTATCCTTATATACCGTCCCAGAAAACGAAGGATCTGTAAAAATCCCAAAATAGTCGAATTTCCTTCATTTAACGCTTGCAATTTGTTAATCTCGGCATCGTACTTATCAAGTATCTCGCTGTCAATTTCCTCTTCCAGCGAGAGGATAATATTTTTAATGTCTTCTAATGGCGAAGAAAGGGCGAAGCTGGATGAAGCAGGTTCGGTGTGCGATTGACTAAATCTTTTGATGTCTGCCAGTTCCGCGTTGAGGATGATTTCTTCTACTGTGGGTTGCTCTTTGGGTTTTGCTTCTAATTTTAATTCTTTGTTGTCATCGCCAAATATTGCACTAAAACGTTTTTCTATTTCACTGATAACTTTTGTTTGATCATTTTCGCTATCTTTCTTGTTTATTTCCGCACCAGACAAGCTATCGAGGCGACCTTCATTTCCTTGCAGAAGTGACGAATCTTCATTATTTTTCATTTCGATTGCTCCTGTTTTCTAAGATGCCGTAGCATTGCCAATAAATAGAATATACGATTATATTCCCCAACCTGTCTATAACAAAGATTTTTAAAAAAGTTGGGGAATATCTAAACCCTATATTGTTAACCTATGATATTTGAGAATTTTTATCAAGGATAGAACGGGATAGAATTTGCTATTTAAAAAGATGTAAAAGATGGTTGAAACCAACTGATAAATAGTGTATTTGCCAAACATAAATTGTCGGATAGTAATTTTAGCAGGGGATAAAGATCGTGTAGCCACCCCTAATCAAGTGTTTGTGCTGATAGAATAAAAACATCTAATCCGAAAATATTATTTTCCCTACTCCTCATCCTCAATAGCGGAGTAAGAAAACGAGTTAATCGCTAAAATACATTCTCGTTATTGCGAGTATGATAATATTTATAATTTTTGGAGGAACTATGCCTGAAGAGACAAAAAAGATGACTAGAGCGGAACGGCAGGAAAGAGATAAAGAAGCTAATCTTAAGTATTGGGAAGAGCAGGATTCTCTTTTATTGAAGCATCGCGAAGAAGCCTATAATATTGGTGGGGAAGACCAGACCGCAAGGCTGTTAAAGCAGGGTAAAAAGCCGATGCGTGACCTGATTAAAAAGCTTATTGATCCGGGCACGGATTTTTTTGAGGTTGGACTAGACGCGGGATATAATATAGGCGAAAAGAAACTCTACGGCGGCGTTATTTATGAAGAAGAGAAACGAGGTCATATACCGGGCGGCGGAGTCATTACGGGGGTAGGAACAATTAACGGCAAAGACTGCATGGTTTTTGCCAATGAAAATCGATTTGCCGCAGGAACTTATTTCCCGATTACTTTAAAAAAACATATGCGAGCTCAGGCAATTGCCGAACAATGCGGAATTCCCTGTATTTATATTGCCGATTCCGGCGGAATTAACTTGCCGCTTCAATTGGGTTGCTTTGCTGATGACGGCCACTTTGGAACCATGTTTTATAATATGTGCCGCATGTCCTCAAGGGGCATTAAGCAATATACACTTTCTACGGGAGGAAATACAGCCGGCGGCGCCTATATGGTTTATCTGGCCACCGAATCAATTATGATTGAAAAACTGGCGTTTGCATTCCTGGCCGGTCCGCCCATGGTTAAATCGGCAATCGGGGAGACGGTTTCTCAGGAAGATTTAGGCGGAGCTTACGTTCATACCCAGCATTCCGGTGGTTGCGACCATTTTGTAAAATCACAGGAAGAAGGAATTGAAAAGCTGCGAGCGATGATTGAATTCGAACCATCACAAAAAATTCATATCGACAAGCGGGAATCCCGCGAACCAAAATTTGATTTCCAAGAAATGATGCGCACAAGCCCTGTTGATACTTATCAACAGATCAATATCAAAGACACAATAAAATGTCTGGCTGATGACAGCTACTTTCATGAATATAAAGCAACGTATGGCCCGGGACGCGGAGATTCCATCGTCTGCGGTAAAATGTGGCTGAAAGGAATCCCGATTGGTGTAGTTGCCTCCAATGCCAGCGGAGTTATCTACATTGAGGCAGCCAGAAAAGCTACAGAGTGGATGATCCGTTGTGGTAATTCCAAATTGCCTGTTTTGTTTTTGCAGGGTTCGCCCGGTTATATGGTGGGGAAGTCTGAAGAATGGGGCGGCATCGGCAAATACGGTTCTGATATGGTTCGGGCATGCTCTTGTCTGGAAGCGCCAAAAATTACTTATGTTATCGGTCCGGATCATGGCGCTGCCAATTATGGGATGTGCGGCAGAGCTTTCAAGCCGCGGTTTGCCTTTACGAACATGAGAGGAAGAACATCTGTTATGTCCGGCAATACCGCAGGATTTGTTGTGGAAACAATTCGAAGGAAGAACATTGAAGCTAAGGGTGGTGCCGTCAACGAGGAGGAAATGGAAAAATTCCGTCAGATGATGCGGGATCGCTATAGCAATGAAGGTCATCCTTTTTATACAGGGTCTCTTGTGTTTCATGATGGAGTAATTGCGTTTAGTGAAGCTCGCGATAAACTGGCACGCGCTTTTGAAATTGCCTTGCGCATTCCGGTAAGAGGATCCGATTGGGGAGACTTGAAATTTTAACAGTAAATAGCAAGGAGAAATAAAATGGCAGACGTTTTATTACAGGAGAAAAAAGGCGAAGGGATTTTACTGTTGACATTAAACCGCCCTGAAGCCATGAATTGTTTTAGCTTTGAATTGCTTGCGGCATTAGGTGATGCTATTCGCGAAGCCAATTTCGATAGCAGCTTGCGTTGTTTGATTATAACAGGCGCCGGCGGTGATGACTCCAAGAAAGCATCATTTTCTACAGGAGCGGATTTAAAAGAGCGCAGGACCATGACACAAGATCAAGTCCGCCGCTTTATTTTTACCATCCGTAATGTATTTACTTCCGTGGAAAATTTACGTGTACCGGTGATTGCCGCAATTAACGGTTTTGCTTTTGGCGGTGGAACGGAACTTGCCTTGGCCTGCGATTTGCGCATTGCCGCGAGTAATGTCGTCATGGGCTTAACGGAAACCTCCTTGGCGATTATTCCAGGAGCGGGGGGGACTCAGCGCCTGCCTAGGATCGTCGGCATTGCCAAAGCCAAAGAATTGATTTTTACCGCCCGTCGCATTACGGCTCAAACCGCCCTGGAAATCGGGTTGGTTAACAAGGTTGTGGAACCGGAGAAGTTAATTGAGTCCGCCTGCGAGTTGGCTCAGGAAATTGCTGCCAATGGGCCGATAGCAGTGGCTCAGGCGAAGTTTGCGATAAATTGCGGAATGGATGCGTCACTTTCGGTTGCCTTACCGTTGGAATCGAAAGCTTATGAAGTAATAATTCCCAGCAAAGACAGAGTGGAAGCATTAACCGCGTTTGCCGAAAAGAGGAAACCTAATTTCAAAGGCGAATAAGCCATAATATTGTAAGCAAATGGAGAATAAATTATGACTGAATATGATTATTGGAAAATATTTCCCCGAATGCCGAAGAAGGTAACAATCGGAGACATAACAATTCGAGATGGTTTCCAGCATTCCGAAAAATTCGTATCCACTCAGGCGAAAATATTTTACGGGCAGGAAATGATTCTGGCCGGATGCCGGGAACTGGAAGTGACAAATCTGGGATCGGCAAAAGCAATGCCCCAGTTCAAAGATGCGGATGAGGTCATGAAGGCCATGCGCAACGACGAATTTAAAAAACGTACTACGAAAGCCGGTATCAATGTAGATAAAGATATTATCTTAACCTGTGTGACAATTCGGGAAGCCGCGGTTGATCGGGCAATTGAGATGAGAAAAAATGGCTATGGCCCCGATAGAATTTTGATGATGGTTTCCACCGATCCGGAGCATCATTTTGCCAATTCCGGCATGACGCTGACTCAGTACTGGCGTGAAGCTGAAAGGTGCATTAAAAAAGCCCGTGATGCAGGCATGAAAATGTGCGGGACGGTTAGCACGATCTGGGGCAGTCCCATCAGCGGAGCCACAAAAATGGAAGATGCCGTAGAATTCACCAAACGATGGTTTCAGATAGGGGCTCATGATGTTGAGCATGCCGATCATGACGGTTCGGCCAATGCCGCCGATGTTTACCGGTATTTTTCGATGGTTATGGACGCAATGCCCAATCCGGAGGCGCATCTGTGTCATCTTCATGAGACTAAACGAATTGCCTCTTCTTCTATCCTGGCTGCCCTGCAGGCCGGTATTTGCCGCTTCGAGGCAACGCTAGGCGGTTTGGGCGGGCAGCCGTCCAATTTCCTTGATGACTGTCCGATTAAAGGCACGGGTGAATATTATTATGATCCGCGTTATGTCGGCTTGGTTTGCATGGAAGACCTGCTGGTACAGATTGACGAACTGGGCATCAAACACGGATATGATGTAAACCGAGTTCTCTTGCTTGGTAACAAAATGGAAAAAACCATGGGGGCAAGGCTTCGATCAGAGGCGATAATTAACGGGCGTACAATTAAAGCAGGACACATGGAGCACGCGCGTCCCGGATTAAAAAAATTGATTGAAAAAGAGGGAGAAAAAATAGGGCAGCAGATTCCGCCGGACTGGACTGCACAAGTGGTTCTGCCGGACAAGTGGGGTCCTGCTGATCCTCTCTGGAAAAGGTAAATTAAAATTTAAAAATTATTAAGGAGGAATATAAAATGGCAGTTGATATCGTAGCACACATGCCGGGAACGATTTCGGAGATTCTGGTTAAGGTAGGAGATAAGGTTCAGGCGGATGATGAGTTGATGATTTTGGAGGCCATGAAAATGGAAAATCCCATTTGCGCGAAGGCCGCAGGTGTCGTCAAAGAAATCAAAGTTAAGGAAAAAGACAAAGTCGCCACCAATCAGATACTTCTTGTATTAGAGTAATAACATGAAAGCTCCCTGCTTATCAAAGCAGAGAGCTTTCATAATTAGTGAAACGACAATTCCTTATGGGAAAAGTGAAAATTATTGAGGTCGGGCCGCGTGACGGTCTGCAAAATATTCAAACATTTGTCCCCACGGATAAAAAAATCCTGTTTATCAAAAAGCTTGCCGCCTGCGGCTTCAAAGAAATTCAAATCGGTTCTTTTGTGGCGCCTCGCGCCATTCCACAATTTCGCAATATAAAAGATGTCGCCCGGGGAGTTAAAGCATTGAAAGGCGTTGTTCTTTCCACGCTGATTCCCAACGAGCGTGGCGCACAGGAAGCAAATATCTGCGGCATCAAAAAACTCATCTTTTTCTTTTCCGTCAGCCGCGAGCACAATTGCTGCAATGTCGGGCAGACGCCGCAGCAATCATTAAAAGAATTGCAAAGTATTTGCCGGTCATACCTTCCTGATCCATCCATATCATTGCGTGTAGATTTAGCCACCGCTTTCGGCTGCCCTTTTGCAGGCAATATTACAACTGCTGCCGTTTTGCGCATGGTTGAAAAAGTTGCCGCCTGCGGTATTCAAGAAATAACTCTTTGTGACACAGTAGGCTTTGGCAACCCCCGGATGGTGGAAGAAAAATTCAGCGCATGCCTTAAGCTTTTTCCCGGGATAAACTTCGGGGCGCACTTTCACAACACGCGAGGGCTGGCGCTGGCCAATACACTGCGTGCCTACGAGACAGGCATTCGCTCCTTCGATGCGGCGGCTGGTGGATTAGGTGGCTGCCCTTACGCACCTGGCTCTTCGGGCAATGTTGCCACGGAAGAAATGGTTTTTCTATTTGAAGAAATGGGCATAAAAACCGGGGTTGATTTAAAAAAGCTTCTCGATGTTTGTTTATTTTTGCAGAAAACATTACCGCAGATAAAATTAGCCAGCTCCCTATACCTCGCCGGCTTACCCAGTACAAAAGATAAATAGTAAATCTCATACTCCTACCATTTTCAATGCGGAATATTTCTTGACAAGCAAAAATAGTCAGCATATACACGCAAACATCGAAAACAATAGCATATACCTAAAATAAAAATGATACAGTTGGGGGGATTGCAATGGATTTCTGGTTGAATGACGAGCAGAAGATGCTCCGCTACAACATCCGCGAGTTCGCTGAAAAAGAGATCGCTCCGGTGGCGATTGAGCTTGACGAAAAAGAAGAATTTTCCTATGACCTGACCAAAAAAATGGCCGCCCTCGGCCTCTTTGGGATCTATGTGCCTGCCGAATATGGTGGAGCCGGGATGGACTATCTATCCTATGTTATCGCGGTTGAGGAAATATGCAGGATTGACGGCTCCAATGGCGCGACGGTGGCTGCCGGCAATTCTCTGGGCATAGGTCCAATTTATTATTATGGCAGTAAAAAGCAGAAAGCGGAGTGGCTGCCGCGCCTCTGCAGCGGTGAGGTATTGGCCTCTTTCGGACTTACCGAGCCAGATGCCGGTTCCGATGCCGGCGCAAGCAAGACCAACGCCAAGCTAGACAAGGGTCAGTGGGTGATTAACGGAAGTAAAATTTTCATCACTAATTCAACAAGTAAAATGGCAGGCGTTTGCACAGTGCAAGCTATCACCGGAACAAAAGGTGACAAGAAGGAAGTCTCCTGCATCCTGGTTCCCAATGGCACTGCCGGATTTGCCACTAAAAAGATGACAATGAAAATGATGTGGCGGTCATCCGATACAGGTGAGCTTTATTTTGACGACTGCAAGGTGCCCGAAGAAAACCTGCTGGGGAAACGAGGAGAAGGCTTTCACCAAATGCTCCAGACGCTGGATAACGGCAGGCTCGCAATTGCCGCCATGGGTCTGGGCGGCGCGCAGGGGGCCTATGAACTGGCGATGAAATACGCCAAAGAACGCAAGCAGTTTGGGAAATCAATATCCACTTTTCAGGTCAACGCCTTCAAGCTTGCCGATATGGCAACCGAAATTGAAGCAGCGCGCAATTTATTGTATAAGGCCTGCTACCTCAAAGACCAGGGCAAACCCTTCGGCAAGGAAGCGGCCATGGCCAAACTCTATTGCTCGGAAGTAATGGGTCGCGTGGTGGCGGAAGCCGTGCAGATTCACGGTGGCTATGGCCTGATGAAGGAATACAACGTCGAACGATTCTACCGCGACCACAAGTTGCTGACCATCGGTGAGGGGACATCTGAAGTCCAGCGCATCGTCATCTCAAGAAAAATTGGCTGTTACGAGACTGATTAAGAATTTCTTCCTGCAAGGCGATTGAGTTGCTATCCTCATTTGTCATTGAGTTCACGACAGCGGAGGGTATAATACCTCACAGCTTGCTTTGAGGTATTATACCCATGATCTCAATCTAAAGATCCCTGAACTGTGTCAGCGCCTTTTTTGTCATAATCCGTGAATCTTTTATTACCTTTGTTCTCCATGCAGGGGATGAAGGGAAATACATCTCCCTGAAATTCTTTTCAACCTCAGCTTTATTCTTGTCCGACTTATAACCGAAGTTGAAGCCCTGATTTTCCAGTATCGTTGTATGCAGCGATTTTATCGAACCCACCGTAGTCTGGCTATCGAGGGTGCCGTACTCGAAGCTCATCGGGAGAAACGCGCCTGGAGTAATGATCTTTCCCAGATGCCCCGGAAAATCTCCGGTGACAGTATAAAAATCCTTGCTATCGCCCCAGTCTATCCTGTAGCCGTCAAAGACTTTCTCCATCATGGCTTTAACTTTTTTATCTTTTATCGCGTCTGGAAACAGGTGAAGCGTGCCCCTTTCACCATATCCCGTATGGAGATCTATGTTCATCACCAGGGGATATCCGGCAGAGAATTTTTTAATAAACGGCGTAACGCTTTTAATCTGTGGTTCGGGCGCGGAGCCGCCGTAAAATATCCCCTTCGGGAATTCGTACTGACCTTGCAGGATAGCCTGACGCAAAACCGGCATCCCCGCGCTGATTATTTTGCGGATGGCTCTAAGCTCGAAGAAGATGTTTCCCGCTGAAGCCGTATTGACGCTTTCCTGAGGATTTATCAGGTCAATCACGGCGGGGTATCCGGTGTTTTTAGTTTTATAAAGCTCATCGGTAGGTGAGCTGTTGCGGTTGAGGTCGATGTTGTTTCCTGTCACGCGTCTGCTGTTTTTAAAACCATAAGGATTCATCCCGTGGATAAAAAGAAATCCTGTTGAAGCCAGATTCTCATCCGTCATGAACTCTTCCATCATCATGCGTTGAACAGCGCTTCCGGTGAAACCCTCCACTCCGTGTACCCCGGATGAAATAATAATGAGTCCCTTTTTGTTTTTCAGCGCCGGGATATAAAGCATGTCCACCGTCAGGTCTTTGTCATTTTTTGACGGGACATTGAATGATGCCTGCGATGCGGCTTTATATTTCCCCGCAAGCGATTTCGCCTCGGTTCTAAAAGCATCCCTCGATTCATCATAGCTTTCGCGGAAATATTTAAGATCTGCCTTGTCTGGCGCGGTACTTACCTCTTTTGGCGAGTATAAATTGTAGCTGATGGTCGCCCAAGTTAATCCGGCAATGATAAGAACAAGAACCGCGATAAGAACAATCTTCAGTATTTTCATTTCTTATATCCTCCTTTGATTTGAATTAGATATTTTTTCTTCACAATGGAAGTATATGAATAAGGGTAGCGTGTGTCAATTGATTTCTAGCAGGTCTGCTATCCATATTATTCCTCTTCAATAAGATTTTCTACAATCAATTTTTCATCAAGCAAAAGATTGGCTTCGGCAAGCTTATCACTTGCGGAATATACTGCGACTGCTTTTGATTTTGCGGATAGAGCAAAGTAATCCTTCAAGGTGTCTTTGACCTGGCGAGGTGTTGCCGCTAAAACATTATCCCGGAAATTCTGCCGCATTTCGTCTGTCGCACCGGCAATAATGCGCATCATGGCCGCGTAGCCGCGCCCTGAAGGATCAAGCGGTTTATCGAGCGCGCCGATTGTGCTGATGATGGCTTTTTCCATGTCGTCTGCGGCCATTTCATTTTGGCAAATGTAGGCCTGTGCATCTTTAAATATTTGCAGTGTTTCCGCGATGTGTGGATCACGATAAGAGATAAATGAAAATAGGCCCAGTGATGGATCGAAAGACGACATACCGCCGTACGCGCCACCCTGCACGCGGATGTGCTTGTAAAGATAGCTGTTGGATAGCTCTTTGGAACCGAGCATGAGCATCGCGGAAGCTGCATCAATATAGGCTGGCGCTTTTAAAACGCTGGCGACATAAGAGACGGAAGTGGGCACAGCAATACCGGCGTGAACCGGTGATAGTTGAGGTTGTTTTTGCTCCTGCACAACTTTATTGGCGGGAAGCTTTTGTAAAAGATGTACAATATTTTCTTGAACTAGTTTTATACCATGACCATCAGCAGTAATGTTGATCAGCATATTTTCTTGATTGAAGACCAGAGATTTCAATTGTTGCAACTTTTCCTGCAGGTCGATTTTTGCTGATTCGAAATTGCCCGCCTTCTGCTGAACAAATCTCAACTGGGTACGGCCATTCCATTGTTCATCGCGATAGGCAGGCACGCTCAGCGCCGCCCCTGCGGCTCTCTTGGCAAATATATGACCGGAAGGCACTATTGCTGATTGTAGATTATTTTTTCTCTCCGCAATCAAATCACGCATCCGCGCATCTGCTCTTAAATCGCCTGCGCTGAGAATATCGGTAATAATATTTGTTGCCTCAGGCAGGTTGCGATATAGCGAGCTGAAAGAAAAAATCATTTTCTGAAAGCTGGCTTTCGCGTCGGCTGTAAATCCGGAGGAAAGATCATAACCAAAACCACCCATTTTCAACGCGATACGCTTGGACATTTCTTCATAGTTGAAACCTGCAGCTCCCATGCCTGTCGTCATTTTCCCCAACAGTGGCAAATACGGCTGAAGTTCTTCCGGTATATGGCCGAGCTCAAAAACTAAATCCACATAAGCAATACCGTTGGTAAAAAGATCATGGTTGAGTGTTTGCACATTATTGAGCATGCTTATTTGTGTCGGGATTATATCAACTTTGCGCGGAATATCAGCAAGCTTTAATTTAGGCAGCATGGCCGCTGCTTCCGGTGTATCCTCTTCTGACTGGAAAGCCTTCAGCTGTGAGGCCTGAGTATCTATTTGAGTCAGCTCTTCTTTGCTCAGTGATGATTTGAGCTTGCTCATTTTTTTCTGAAAGGCTTTATCTTTCTTTGCACTGAAATCCGGATCAGGTTCCATGATCGCCAGCAGGCGATGGGGATTATCCACTAACCACTGCTGTGTAAGTTTTTGGAAAATCTGCGGATCCGCTGTCCATCGTTTGCGGACATCTTCAATAGTCTTGGGGAAATCCAGGCCGATCAAAGGATCGCCATCGTAGAGCCATGTCTGAAAAACATGACCCATCAGAGATATCCCATAGGGATAAGAACCACGGACAATTTCCTTGCCGTGAAACTCAACCTGATGAAGTATTCCCTCAATCAGCTCACTGTCAAATCCATCGGTGACAATCTTTCTCAGTGCGTTAAAAATCAGTTTTTCAATTTTTTTAACATCCTTACTTTCTGCATTTCTTAAACCAACGCAAAACAGCAGTTGCTTCAAATCAGATTCCATGCCGGAAGTCGGCGTTAGATCTTCACCTAAGCCCGAATCAATAAGTGCCTTGCGTAGAGGGCTGGCAGCGCTGCCGACAAGAAGTCCCGATATAATCTCTAGCAATAGTGTCGTTTCATAATCACAGTTTTCGGTAAGCATCCAGGCAATATTGACCATTGTCTTATGCTCCAGGGATTCGTCTTTGCCCACGGGGTAGGTGCCGTAAGCTTTGCGGGGCTTGGTCAGACGCGGTTGACTGATAATTGCGGAATTCACTTGTACCCGGTCAAATCCGGCAAGCTCTCCTTCCAGAAACTTAAGATGATCGGCTGTCGGAATGTCTCCGTAGAGAAAAAACCGCGCGTTGGTTGGTGAATAATAGGTTTGGTGAAAGTTTTTAAATTGCTCATAAGTAAGAGTGGGAATTATATCCGGGTCTCCGCCGGAATCAAAAGCATAAATGCTGTCAGGGTAGAGATTTTCCTGGATTACTTTATACATGAGTGAATCGGGGGAAGAATATGCCCCTTTCATTTCATTGTAGACTATGCCTGAAATAATCAGTGGGCTTTCCAGATCACCGGGTGTGGTAAGTTCCAGGTGGTGACCTTCCTGAGCAAGGGTTTCCTTAAGCAGGCGCGGTTTTAAAACAAGATCTGTATAGACGAGGGCCAGATTATAAAAGTCGGCCTTTATCTGGCTGGCTACCGGATAAATTGTTTTGTCCGGGTAGGTGAAGGCATTGATAAAAGTTTGCAGCGTGGAGCGCATCAATTCTTTAAAGACATCTTTGAGCGGATAATTTTGTGAACCTGCCAGCACGGAATGCTCCAGGATATGGGGCAACCCAGTGGAATCAGCAGGCGGTGTGCGAAAACCGATCGCGTATAAATTTTCGCGGTCAAATGAATGCAGGTGGAGAACCTTGGCGCCTGTTCTATTATGCTCTATTTCGTAGGCGGTAACCCGCAGATCGGCAAATGTTTGCACCCGCAGAACTTTAAATCCATGTAATGCATCGCCGGTTTTAAGTGTCGGTTGGGGAAAGGTTAATTGATCGGACATTCCAAAAGGCTCCTTATGATTTTTAATAATTCTGTATAGTGGTTTTCCGCTGGGAGATTTACTTGAGTTTATTGATCATACTGGCTATGTAGCCTGCGCCAAAACCATTATCTATGTTCACAACTGACACGCCGCCGGCGCAACTATTGAGCATGGCAAGCAATGCAGTTACACCCTGAAAGCTTGCGCCATAGCCGACAGAAGTTGGTACCGCGATTACCGGTTTATCCACAAGACCACCAACAACACTAGGCAGTGCGCCCTCCATTCCGGCAACCACAACAATGACGCGCGCTCCACGGATTAAATCCAGCTTATCAAATAAACGGTGGACGCCGGCCACACCGACATCCACTATTCTTTCCACGCGATTACCGAAAATTTCTGCAGTAACGGCTGCCTCTTCGGCAACAGGCAGATCGGACGTCCCTGCCGTGACAATAGCGATATAACTTTCGGGCCCAGAGTGTTTTTTTCTTGTCAGCGTAATGGTCCGGGCGAGTGTTTGATACACGGCAGCAGGACAAACTTCTTTGACTGCGGCATAATTTTCAATGCTTGCGCGTGTAGCCAGGATGTTCGCCTCTCCTTGCATCATGGCCGAAACAATAGTTTTTATCTGCTCATTAGTTTTGCCCGGGCAGAAAATAACTTCCGGATAACCGACGCGTAATTCGCGGTGCATATCGAGCTTGGCACAACCCAGATCAACATAAGATAAATTCTTCAGCTGGAATATTCCTGTTTCAATATCAATTTTCCCATCGCGGATATTTTCCAAAAGAATCTTTAATGCGTCAGTATTCATTTTTTAGTCCTCTCTGCCAGATGAATACTTTCATAAATATCTTGAATGGAAACGTTATTTTCTTTTGCCAGCCACCTGCAATCTTCATATTCCGGTTTGGACTTGATGATGCGGTTATTTAAGTAGCCATTCTTGACTGTAATTTCGCCATGCCTGGTTTTTACTTTCACAATTTCCCGCCGTAACATAGACTTGGCCACTTTGTAAGAACGCAGGCCGAAAGTGGATGAATTCAGCCAAAAGACTTCTTCAATTGCTTTTTGCATACGGACATCGCAAAGCGCAGAGACAGTTACCGCCGGACGGGATTTCTTCATCAGAATCGGCGTGAAAAATACATCATGCGCGCCGGAGGCAAAAAGACGCTCCATCAGGATGTCATAGAACTCCGGATTCATATCATCAATATTGCACTCGATAATTAGGGCATCACCTATTTCGGGATCATCCGCTTTTGCTGCATTTACGGCTATCTCGCCCAAAAATAAGCGAAGGACATTGGGGACGACAGGTGAATCTTTACTGCCCAGTCCGTAGCCGATTTTTTTGGTGATGAAATCAATTCTATCCGTAAAAGATGTTGCGGTTGCGGCTATGATTGCCGCGCCTGTCGGTGTTGTGGCCTCAAAAGGCACAAGGCCGGTTTTCATGGGAATGCCCATAAGAATTTCCGCTGTGGCCGGCGCTGGGACCGGCAATGTGCCATGGCTGCAATGAATTATGCCGGAACCGACCTGTAAGGATGACGAGATAACCTGGTCTACTTTTAAATAATCCAGACATATTGCTGCGCCGACTATATCAACAATCGAATCTATTGCGCCTACTTCATGAAAGTGCACGTCATCAACTTTATGCCCGTGGATTTTCCCTTCCGCCCGGGCAAGGCAGGTGAAAATGTCAATGCTGATTTTTTTGACATTGGGAGATAAATTGCTTTGCTTGATTATTTTTGCAATATCGCGGAAAGTGCGTTCTGGCATAGCATGGCTAGAAGAAGTTTTTTTCTGAGGCGCAACAATCACATCAACTTTTGTGCCGGTAATGCCCCCACGCTTATCTTTGCCTACTTTTACTTTATAGGAATCGATGGGCAGTTTGCCGAGCTCTTTTACTAAATATTTCTGATCAACACCCAGATCAAGCATCGCACCCAGATTCATATCGCCGCTGATACCGGCAAAACAATCATAGTATAATATTTTCATCAGATTATTCCTTTTATCGCGGTGACAAATTAGGAGTGCGCGTCAATCTTGCCGCAGTTAATTACTTTTTTCCCGCAGCGCCATTATTTCGGTTCGAGTGAAAACTGATTCCACATGAGCAACATGTTTTAGAATATTTTCCCGGCCGCCTTCCTCACGGTCGATCAGAGTGATAACTCTTTCGACCAAGAGACCGGCTGCACGCGATTGTTCAATCGCGGTAATGGTTGAGCCGCCTGTGGTAATGACATCGTCAATAATGATAACTTTTTCACCGGCCGCGACATTGCCCTCAACCGCGCTTTTGGTGCCGTGAGCCTTGGCATCTTTGCGGACGATGAAAGATTTGATCGGTTTTCCTTTTTGGTAAGAAATTAAAGCCAGAGCATTGGCAATGGGATCAGCGCCCAGCGTCAACCCTCCGGCAGCTGTTATATCGTAGCCCTTGACCATATCAAAAACAATTATGCCGATTAGATTCATCCCTTCCGGATCAAGAGTTGTTGGTTTGCAATTAAAATAAAAGTTGCTCATTCTGCCGGATGCCAGCGTGAAAGGCGGGTTGTCGCTATACTTGAAAGACCGGGCAATAATTATTTGTCCCAGACGTTCCTTATATTCTTCGATAGTCATTTTGTTTCCTCCTGCTTGTGTTTTATGATGGAGAGTTATCATCATGCAAAACAAATTTAATGGGCAATTTGACGCGGATGGCAAAAGGCTTTCCCGCTTTTTTTGCCGGCTCAAACTTCCATAGTTTTACTGCTTCCATTGCTGACTTATCCAATATCGCATAGCCGGATGATTTGCTGACTTCCGTGCTTCCTACCCGGCCATCCGGTAAAATTTCCGCGTTCACCAGAACAACTCCTGCATAACCGCGAAGCTTTGCTATTGCCGGATATATTGGTGGAGTATTCTCTCGATAAAGCGGGCTGGCACTGACAAAAGCGGCTGAATTACCCGCTGCATTTATTGCAGTTGCGCCCGAAATATTAGTGGAACTTTCTTTGCTTTCAGCCTGTTTGCCTTTTTCTTCTTTAACTGTTTGATCCTGAACAGTCAAATTATTTGCGGCACTGACAGTAGTGACCGCGTTAATTTTTTCTGCCAGAGATTGCCTTCGGTCTGCCTTTTTCCCCTGAGGCAAAATTGTGGCTTTACCACTTCCTGATTCCAGTGAAACCCAGGCCAGATTTAACTTATTTAAGTCTGGCGTAAAGTGCCCGTCACTAAACATTCCCAGGATGAGAAACGAACCTAAGCCTGCGTGAATGATAATCGACGCACTCACGGCCAATATTTTATTGGTGTTTTCCTGCATAATGGACATCATCAGTTAAGATACTTATTTCTTAATTAATTTTTCTACAACTCTAACTGCCTCTACACCGTCTTTGGCAAAAGACGCCCCGATTGAGTTTGCGTAAGCTTCGGTAACAACTGCCCCGCCAACCAGGAAATCTGTTTTTACCCCTTTAGTTCGAGCAAGGTCTATCAAATCCTTCATATTCACCATCGTTGTTGTCATCAGCGCCGAAAGACCTACTACATCGGGGTTTTCCTTTTTCATCGCGTCAATTATTGTCTGATCGGGAACATCCTTGCCCAGATCAATAACATCATAGCCATAATTTCGCAAAAGGAGGGCAACAATATTTTTACCGATATCATGAATATCACCCCTGACGGTTGCCATTATTATTTTACCTTTACCTGCCGCCGCTGTTTTCTTTAAGTGAGGCTCCAGATGGGCGAGCGCCTTTTTCATTGTTTCCGCGGCGGACATAAGCTGTGGTAAAAAATAAATCTTCTTTTCGTATAAATCGCCCACACGGACAATGGCGGGGATCATAATCTGATCAACCAGTTCCGCTGCCTGCGTTCCGCCTGCAAGTTCGAAGTCAATTAAAGCAATGATGCTTTCCCTGTCGCCTTCGATTATTGCGGACGCAATTTTTTCCTTCGGAGTAGCGGTTTCTTTTCCAACCGTTGGAGACGATGCAGAATCCGGCTGGATGGAGAAATGCTCAATAAAGCTCAGCGTGCTTTTATCTTTAGCCGTAAGTGTGTCACTTGCCTTTTTTACATTCATCAACTCCACGCTTGAAGGATTGGCAATGGCCATCGTCAGGCCGCAATATTGCGCCATAGCCAGAAATGAGCAATTAAGCCACGGGCGACCAGGCATTCCGAAAGAAACATTGGATAGTCCCAGGATTGTCTTGCTTTTAAACGTCCCGGTACACCAGCTCAGCGTCTTGAGAGTTTCCTGAGCAGCGATGGGATCAGCGGCCACAGCCATGACCAGACAATCCACAATAAAATCGTCTTTGGTAAAGCCAAACTTTTTGGCCTTCTGAAAAATGTTATTGATCACAGCCTGACGCTTTTGAGCGGTTTTAGGCAGATTGCCACCGGTCAGAGGCAGAAGAATAAACATGGCTCCATACTTGGCAGCCAATGGCAAAAGCCTGTCTAGTTTCTCTTTTTCACCGGAGATGGAATTAATCAGCATCCGGCCAGGATAGAGCCGCAGTGCGGCTTCGATAGTTTCTATGCGAGAAGAATCCACAACCAGCGGCAGTTTAGTCGTCGTCGACAAAAGGCCGATTACGTTTTTAATTGTTTTTACTTCATCAATGCCGGGCTGGCCGACATTCACATCCAGCAGATTAGCGCCCAACTTTTCCTGCTCTTGCGCCATAAGGCGAATGATTGACATCTTGCCCTCTGTCAGTTCCAGCTGCAGGGCTTTTTTGCCGGTGGGGTTGATTCTTTCACCAACGATGTTGAGGGGCTGATTATCCGCTAAATGCAAAAAGCTTCGTGCCGAACTAAGAGCGCTGATTGACTTTCTACAGGGCAATTTTGGTTTGCTGGCAGCCACAGCTTTTGCCAGCTTACTGATGTGTTCCGGCGTCGTTCCACAGCAGCCGCCGATCATATTAGCTCCGGCTGCCGCAAGCTTTCGGCCATAAGAGGCAAAAGTTTTTGCATCCATATCAAAGACCGTTTTTCTACCTTCCAGACGAGGCATTCCGGCATTGGGTTTAGCAACCAAAGGAACTGTTGCGTATGGCTTCATGGCCGCGATAAATTCCAGCATTTTTTCAGGGCCGGTGGAGCAGTTGCAGCCAACGGCATCAGCACCGAGACTCTGCAATGTGATGATAGCGGCAATCGGATCCGTTCCACCCAGCGTGTGGCCGTCCTTTTCATAAGTCATGGAAACAATCGTAAAGATGTCTTTAATTTCTTTGACTGCAATAAGCGCGGCGCGCGCTTCCTGAATGTCAATCATGGTTTCGATAACAATAAGATCACAGCCGCCGTCAATCAAGCCCTGCACCTGCTCTTTAAAGGCATCTACTGCTTCTTCAAAGCCAAGCGGCCCGAAAGGCTCGATAAATAAACCGGTAGGCCCGATATCTCCGGCAACCAGCACTTTTTTGCCGCAGGCTTGTTTGGCAAGAGAAGCAAGTTCTGAGTTAATCCGGCGGACATCTTCTGAAATGCCGTATTGCTTGAGCTTGAAGCGATTAGCGCCAAAAGTGCAGCTATAGACAATTTGTGCGCCTGCGTTTGCATAAGCTGCGTGCACATCCCGGATAATTTGGGGATTGTCAATACACCACTGCTCGGGGCAAACTCCTGCAGGCAAGCCATTTTTTTGCAGTTCGGTGCCGGTGGCTCCATCCAAAACTATAATATTATTAGCTAGATTATTGATAATTTTACTGCTTTTTGTCATATAAACATCCTGATTCGCATGATTTTTTATGAGTGCGTCTTTATATCATCATTAACTCAAGAAATGCGAATATTTTATTTGTAAGTAAAGCAAGATTGTGTCATAAAAATTGTAGTTTTAAATTCAAATAAGGAGGTAGTTATGAACGCGGCAGTATTGTTGGTTATCGCAGCAGTTTTATTCTTTTTAGCTTACCGAATTTACGCGAGGTTTATTGCCAAGCTTTTTGGGGAAAATGACAAAAATCCCACACCGGCTTGTTCGATGAAGGATGATTGTGATTATGTGCCAACCAAACCAATTGTCTTGTTTGGCCATCATTTCGCGAGCATTGCCGGTGGCGGACCCATCATTGGCCCCACAGTAGCCCTGCTATTCGGATTCTTGCCCTTGTGGTTATGGGCGGTTTTAGGCACGATCTTCATCGGCGCGGTACATGACATGACAGTTTTGTTTGCCAGCGTCCGGGAAAAAGGCAAGTCCATTGCCGAAATCGCCAAAACATCTCTGGGAAACACAGGATTTTTTTTATTTATCAGTTTTGCCATCCTGATGCTCCTGCTCTTAACCTCCGCGTTTCTGGGGTTGACCGCAACTGCTCTGACCTCTTTAATTTCAGTAGATATCCTGAGACTTGATCCCAACCAGACCGTGGTGAAAACAGTTGTTGAAGGAGGCGTGGTCAAGGCGCAAATCGGCGGCATTGCCTCGACTTCCGTCATTGTTATCACATCTTTTGCACCGGTTATCGGCTGGCTGGTATATAAACGCAACATCAATGTTTATGTGGCGTCCGCCCTGGCGATCATCGTTTGTATCGCTTCCATTTTTGTGGGAATGCATTATCCCATTACGCTGAGCCCTGATATCTGGATGATCATTCTTTGTTTCTACACGCTCCTGGCGGCGGGAATTCCCGTCTGGATTATCCTGCAGCCCCGGGATTTTACCAATTCATTTTTACTCTACATCGGTGTTGCCGCCCTGTTCATTGGTGGTATTGTGGCAGGGTTTAAAGGTGTTACTTTTTCCGCGCCGGCTTTCAATA